>OIWM01000007.1_pt1 | contig 202662 bp, 174 predicted proteins | sample 1587451 | NCBI WGS metagenome assembly OIWM01 (sample SAMEA3888907, study PRJEB22519) | human gut metagenome | biome: human gut; feature: human-associated habitat; material: faeces | place: Denmark | collected 2011 | reverse complement strand
TGGGCGTGTTCGGGACTTACACCCGTTAGAGCGCGCCCATGGCGCGCAAACAAAGCAAAAGATCTGCTCTCATACCGGCAGATCTTTTTAAAATTATTTTTCTAAATCAATTGTCTTTAACAATTCACGAATCTGCTCTACACTCAGCCACTCGGTATTATTACCGGAACTATAAGAGAATCCCTCAGCGACTCTCTTGCCAGTAGGAACAGCACGTCTGGATTCACTCCACACCATCTGGGGATATACGATAAAGTGCTTGTCGTATTCATAAGTGTTCATGGAATCTTCCACGGTTACCATGATCTCATGAAGCTTTTCGCCTTCGCGAATTCCGACTTCCGGCATCTCACATCCCGGCAGCATTGCCTGAGCCAGATCTGTGATCTTGAAAGAAGGAATCTTGGAGATGAAAGTCTCACCACCCTTGGACTCTTCCAGAGCCTTGATCACCAGTTCCACACCCTGCTGCAGGCTGATCCAGAAACGGGTCATGCGATAATCGGTGATGGGGAGCTCGGTACCGCCGTTCTTGATAATGTTGTGGAAGAACGGAATAACAGATCCACGGCTTCCGGCCACATTACCGTAACGAACGATGGAGAAGCAGATATCCTTGCTTCCGGCATAAGCGTTAGCAGCAATGAATAACTTGTCAGATACCAGTTTGGTTCCACCGTACAGATTTACCGGATTGACAGCCTTGTCTGTGGACAGAGCAACCACCTTTTTCACACCGGTATCCAATGCGGCATCAATAACATTCTGTGCACCGTGGATATTGGTCTTGATCGCCTCAGCTGGATTATATTCGCAGGCAGGCACCTGCTTCAGAGCTGCAGCATGGATAACATAATCCACACCCTCAAATGCTCTGGTCAGACGTTCCTTGTCTCTGACATCACCAATGAAGAAACGAAGTTTATCAGCATACTGTTTGAATTCATTCTGCATGATAAACTGCTTGAACTCATCACGGGAATAAATGATGATCTTCCTGGGATTGTAGTTGTCCAACACATACTTGGTAAATGCCTTACCAAAACTGCCGGTACCACCTGTAATCAAAATGGATTTATTATCTAATAACATAATGTCCTCACTTTCAACACTTAAAATTCTTAATCATCATAACATATTATATGGAAAAACGCAATTGTTACGCATATTCTCTGAGACAGTGTAATTCCAGAAAAAATAGCCAAAGTCCTTTTCATAAAAGGACTTTGGCTACTATCGTCTCGTCAGACAAGAATTCTGCAGTCTTTAACAATGCTTAACATATCTTATTCTACAATAATTCCACCCAAAACTGTAATATCCTGTCTCTTCAGTAATGCCAATTCATTTGCAATCTCATTGTACAAAGTGGATCCTGCCTTTTCTACCAACACCACCCCCGTCATAGCCTCTACTTTCTCCATGGACTCTGCATTATAGAGGACATTATCCAGAACTGTAACGTTGATGCCTTCCTTCTCTAATGCTGTCTTAAGGTTTTCACATACACTGCCGGCACCGGCCTCCAGATTACATCCCATCAGGCAGATAGTATTCAGCTTATTTTTCACTGCTGCAATCTTCACTGCTGCAAATGCCAGTTCCATAGACTGTTTGGCATCAAATTTCCGCTTACCGTAGTGGCGAAGATCATCTACCCACTTATCCAGAATAAACTTCTTCTTAGAGTCCTTTACCACCACACCAATCTGGGGAATGTGATATAAACTCTGCAATTCATCGGATACACGAATCTTACTGTTGAAAATATATATCAAGAACAGAATTCCCGCATAGACAAATGCAAATAATACTGCACCCAGAAGGACATACTTCTTGCTTACAGAAGGACTTGCTAATACCGGTTCCTCCTCTGTTGTCGTATCCTTTTGATCCATCTCAGCCTTTCCGGTCTCTTCCTTCCAGGTCAGCAGATCATAATACTTCTGCTGGTCTTCAGTAAATCCTGCCTTTGCAGAGGCAATCCCTGCTTTGAGATTAATAAGCTGATTGCCATAATCTATCTGCCGCCCCATCGTATCGGTACTAATGATTTTACCGGAAGTCTCGGACAATAATATCAACTCATGACTGCCTAATTTCTCCGCAAGGTTTTTCTGTTGCTCTTCCATGTAGCTGTTAACAGCCTCTGCCAGCTGCTCACAGGTCTTTTCATCCTTCTGCATCACTGTTACTTTCAGGCTGTCACTTCCAATGCTGATATTCTGTGCACCATTTCCAACGAATATTGCCGGATCCGTACTAACAGAAATCAGCTCTGCAGCATATTCTGCTGCAATTCCCGCCTGCTGTTCCACCCAGTCGTATAAGCCTACACCACCAGCTATATTCTTATATACTGTTCCCAGACGTTGTGCCAGGCTCCCGTCCTCTGCCTGAATTCTGTATACCAGCTCTGTCCGTGCAATATTCAGCGGATCCAGATGCATGTAGATGGATTCTCGATAATACGTATCCTTATATACATATTCACGTTCATCATCAACCGTAGCTACAACCGAAATCTTCTCGCTGTCGCTCAAACTATCCTCCAGCTGTGCCAGCTGCTCTTCTGCTGACATTTCATCCAGCTCCGGTTCTTCTGCCTCCTGCTCGCTCTGTACATTCCGATAAGACTTCACATAACTGAATCCTCCCATCAGAACTGCACCTATTATGAGTGCGACCAGCAAGCCTCTCCAGTGAGATAGAATATCGGCTATCATATCCAGTAAATCGATTTCCCGTTCTTCCATGATCTTTTTAACCTTTCTGTTGTTTGTAATTTTGAATATTAAAGACTATTGTGATTAACGGCATTATTATATCATGGAGCCGGGATTTCCTCAACCGGATATTCACTCCCATTCATTGTCCCAATCCGGATACTGTTCAACACTATATTGTCGGCAGCCCCTACCTAGATTTCTTCCACAGCATCCATGCTATCGCTCCGGCAATCACTCCACCGCCCAGAACAATCACGACGGTGATCCAGCCTGTATTTTCTTCTCCGGCTTCTTCCTTTTCTTCCGTCTGTCCGGGTTCCTTCGGATCATTCGCCATGCTCTCCGGAAGTTCTGTCGGCTGAAGTTCTACTGTCTGGTCCGGTGTTTCAGATGTGGTTTGTGATGCATCTGCATCCGACGTTACGACTAAGGCCGGTGTCTTTGGCTGCGAAGCAGCTGTGGGAACCGGAGTAGTCACTACTGCCTCCATCGGTTTTTCCGGCGAAGAGGAACCTGTTGTTCCAGTCGGCTCCTTTGTTGATGTTGTCGCTAATGAAGATGATGTTGTCGCCGGCTGTTGCGTCGGTGTCGGAACAACAACCGGAGTGGGCAGCGTCGGAGTAGCTGTCGCAGCCGGGGTAGCCGTAGGGCTGGGCGACGCTGTCGGTGTTGTCTTGCTTATTACAGTAAAATCTGTTTCTGCAGTGCCGGTGGCCGATACTATTCCTATAGTGTGTGTTCCAGGCGTTAATGTTTTGAGGAATTACGGCGTCAGGCTGATGATCGTGCTTCCTTCTTTCACTGTATAGTCCGTATCCCGGGTTAACTCTTTCCCATCCAATTCCACACGCACAAAATCCACAAGAGCTGCATTGGAGCGAAATACTGCAGATTCATTCGCCGTCACATCAATTCTGGCATCTTTTCCGTCGATTATACTTGGTGCCATTTTCTGGATGACAGTTCCTGTCTGCAATTTCTCTCCGCAGTCCTTACAATATAAATCCCCGGTGTACCCGGTCTCTGTGCTAGTCGCTTCTTTTACACCACGCAATTCGGTATTCTTATGATTTCCCGGATTGTATTCACCATATTCCTGATGACATACAGTGCAAATTGCTTTTGCAGAACATGTGGCTTCTCCTCCCGTATGTACATGTTCTCCCGATATTCCGGTAATACGAAATGTTAATTCATGATTCTCAATTTCCGTGACGGAAATGCTTATCTGGCCCGTAATCCATATTTCTTTACCGACTATTACTGCTGCATCCGATTTCGTGTCATAGGTTCCTCCCAGCACTTCATAATTCCACTTTGGTCCTGAATAATTCATGTTGCTGGGGAATCTCGTACCAGTATCTACAAGATAGCACACCAGACCTGATTGCAAATTTATACCATAGGCCTGCGAGCCATCCGCTTTATACAGTTTTTTGGTCTGTGAATCATATGGATTCCCATTTCCCGTAAAATCTCTGTACTCCAGATAAAGTGTCTTGTTCTTCTCCGGAATGTCCATTTTATAACCAACAATTGCCGAGTTATCCCCGCTTCCCAAAGCCGTCAGCGTATACTCTCCATCGGCTCGAAGTGTGGGGATATTTTCATCTCCTAACCAGCCAAGAGCTTCCTGTTCCTTCACAGATATAAGCTGTGGCACCGGAGATAACGGTTTTCCCATAACCGACATAAAATATACCGGTGACTGACTTTTCGGATTATATAAATCCCCTAATCCAAAAATATGGGCTGTCTCATGTACCACTTTTCCCAATGATACAATAGCATTTCCATTGGCATCCTTATAAAGATAGCCACTGGAATCTCCGGGAGCCTTCTCATAGCCATTCGTCAACTGTGCGTATTCCCCACTATGCAGCGTCCTCGTACCTGTATTTATAGTTACTAAACCGGTATAGTCCTGATAGTCCCATAATGGATCACCCCACTGTACGGAAATATTCGTCTGCGTTGTGTTCTTATATATGATCGTTATCGCATCAATGATTCCATCACCATTTTTATCAAGATTTTCATAGCTATATTGTGTTGTTCCATCATAACCGGATATGGGATTACCTGCGTCTATGGCAGCCATGACTGCATTCGACCAATCTTCCTTCAGATCATACATGCGACTATATTTCTCACTTGTATCCTGATATCCTTCCTGATTGTCCTCACTATACTTCGCATAATACCCTCGTGAGTGGGACAGCGTTAAAGAATTTCCTCCATCGTAGAGATACACACTGTTCATTCTCAATTTGCCGGAGGATACTGTCTGAAAATAGTCTGCTACATTGTAGCATGCTGTATTGTAGGAATTGTCGGTAATTTTGCGGACGCTCGTCCACTCATATTCCTTATTAATAAATTCATCTTCTCCTGCAAATCTGACAAACACAATTAAGTTCGTAAAGTTGCTTTCTTCCGGCACTGCTTCAGCCGCCCGGCATATAAGAGTGTCATTTAGAAAAATACCAACTATAAAAATAAGCATTGCCAAATAGTAATTTATTCTTTTCATTCTTTTCTCTCAGAACCCCGGTAAGGGCCTGCATTTATCTCTCAACCTTTTCTTTATCCTGCACACTAATATCTTTTCCGATCTGTACCTCGATCAGTTTCAGTTCCGTCTTCGCCATAACTGTATGGCAGCATCCTGCAGGCATTGTCACTACATCGCCCACTTTCACGGGCTGCTCTACACCATCAATAACAGTTCTCCCCTCTCCGGAGATCACTACCCACACTTCATCGCGGTGCTTGTGGTTATGATAATTCATAGAGTGTCCTTCATTGAGCGTCACCTTAATTGTCAAGGATCCTGATTCCACATCCAACACCCGGAAGCTTCCCCAGCTCTTTTCTGCAAACATGATCTGCTGTTCGAACTTATCTACAAACGGCTTAATATAAGAACTCTGTTCTTTATCTGAAACTAAAATTCCCTCCGGGGATGCAGATATTACAACATCATGAAGTCCCATGGCCAGCACCGGAACATCCATCTCGTTCACAATGTGCACATTGGAACAGTTATCATTCAATACACCTTTTCCAACAACAGAATCCTTCATTGCTTCCGTCAGAGTGTTCCATGTACCGAGATCCTTCCACTGTCCGGCAAAACGCTGTACCTGAATCTTATCTTCCTTCTCAACTACCGCATAATCAAAAGAAATCTTTGGTAATGTCGCATATTTAGCAAACAGGTCATGATAATCCTTAAAGTCAATTAATTTATGAGCAATCTCCATAACATACTTCAATTTGTATGCAAATACTCCACCATTCCAAAGGGCTCCCTGTGCAATATACTCCTTGGCTACTTCCATTGTTGGCTTCTCTTTAAAAGTAGCTACCATCGAAGTCTGGTCCGAAGATACCGGAATAATGTATCCGTATTTTTCACTGGGATACGTGGGTTCGATTCCCATCAATACCAGATTTGCCTCACCCTTGTCTGCCTGAATCGACAGCTGCTTCAAGGCCTCAAAATAGTCCTCTTCCACGTAAGGGTCTACCGGACATACTACGACCGATTCCTCCGGAGACACTTTCATTACATCTACCAAGTAAGCCGTCGCCAATGCAATCGCCGGGAATGTATCTCTTCTACAAGGCTCTACGGAAATTCCTACATCTTCTCCCAGCTGATTATGAATTGCAGAGACCTGGGTCTTGCTTGTGGCAATCGTAACCGTTGCCTCGGCATCTACCTTCTTAATCTGATGATAAACTCTCTGCACCATGGATTCATATGATCCATCTTCCTGTTTAAAAATCTTGATAAACTGCTTGCTTCTGATATCATTGGACAGCGGCCACAGACGTTTCCCTGATCCGCCGGATAACAACACAATGTTCATACTTATCTCTCCGCTCTCATAGGATTGTTCAAAAAATCTTCATAAGCCAACCGGATACCATCCTCCAGTTCTGTCATATAATGCCAACCCAATTTCTCTGCCTTGCTAACATCTAACAGTTTTCTCGGAGTTCCGTTCGGTTTTGTGATATCCCATTTGATCTCTCCGGTGTAGCCCACAACTTTTGCAACCAGCTCTGTTAATTCCTTAATAGTCAGTTCCTTGCCTGTACCGGCATTGACCGTCTCATTACCGCTATAGTTATTCATCAAAAAGACGCACAGATTTGCAAGGTCGTCTACATATAAAAATTCACGAAGCGGTGATCCGTCTCCCCAACAGGTTAGTGGGCATAACAGAGATATAGTCGGCTCCATACTGTTTATTCAAAAATTCACAATATTTCAATCCTGAAATCTTAGCCAACGCATATGCTTCGTTTGTCTTCTCAAGTTCAGAGGTCAACAGGCAATCTTCTTTCATTGGCTGTGGTGCCATGCGGGGATAAATACAGGAGCTGCCAAGGAATTCCAACTTCTTACAGCCGTTCTTCCATGCTGAGTTGATAACATTCATTTCCAATGTCATATTAAACCACATAAAATCAGCCAGTGCATTCTGGTTTGCAATAATTCCACCTACTTTGGCAGCTGCCAGAAATACATATTCCGGCTTCTCCGCCGCAAAGAACTCTTCCACGTCAGCCTGGCGGGTCAGATCCAGTTCCTGATGTGTGCGAGTAATAATATTCGTATATCCCTGGTGATTCAATTCACGTACAATTGCTGAACCAACCATTCCTCTGTGACCAGCAACATAAATCTTAGCATTTTTTTCCATCATTTTTCTTTTACCTTCTTAATTTACTTTACTACGCCTTTTTCCAAGTATTCTTCCAGATTGGTACGGATATGCTCCGTGTAACTGATTCCGGTTGTTTCTTCGATTGAGCCATATCTATTCCCGATAATAAGAATGTAAAAATCTGACGAGTCAATTGCTTCTTTGATGATTTTCCATTGATCATCATCGGCAGCACTGAACATTTCCATGCCAATCGGAAATTGATTCATGGTTAGAATCGCCTGAATAGCTTTGTTGCGTTCTTCTTTTAAATCTTCATATGTTGATGAAATAAAAAACTGATATTTCTTTTCCAAACGATTCACCACCTTTTTCTGAATTAGTTTAATTCTATCTTTTTTTCTACAACTTCCGCAATATATTTCATACCTTTATCCCCTGGATGGGCAGCTACTCCCTCATGTTCTATAACGTGTCCGTTCCCATTTTGGTCATAAACAATAGTTCCTAAGCCAGCTTGGTAATCAGCATTTCCTTTAATCTCATTTAGAGATACAAAATCCACATTACAAGCTATTGCAGCATTTTCTTTCATTGATGATTTTTGTCCATTATCCCAAAAATCATCAATTACAATAATTTGTGCACTGGGCGACTTCTGAATTATATATCTACATAATTCTTCAAAATCCTCTTGAAAGGTGCTTATGTTTGAAACATTTTCGCTAAGCTGAATTGTTATTAAATCCAACTCATCATTTAAGTACTTGTCTAAAAGTTGCAATGTTTCTGCTCTATCATTCGCTTGGACTTCCCAATCATAAAAATTATATGCTTTCGTTTCTACTGATTCAGTATAATTATCTTCTAACCATTTGCTTATTTGATGCACATAATCATTCTCTTCGCATGATGCAGCCATCCCAACACCATCGTTCCACCAATAATCTGCTATCGAATGGGATGTAATCGAATTGCCAATTGCAAAATAGTTAATTCCTTGATCAAGCCATGTCACCGACGAATGTTGCAATTCATCTAATTGATTGGTAAGTTCTTCGATTTGTTGATTTTGATTTTCCAGATTGTTTTCCAATTTACTCACATACTCTGACAAGCCTTGGATTTTTTTATTCTGCAAAGTCTCATGCTTTATATAACGATATATACAGTAGCTTCCCATAACACACAGTAAAAACACACCCAAACTTAATAAAAGTCTAATTTTACCCTGTCTGTCTGCCTGTCTGTCTGTCTGTCTGTCTGTCTGTCTGTCTGTCTGTCTTTCATAATTATGCTCCTTTAACCAGATTTGTCAATTAGTTACTCTTTCTTTTGTATGCAAACGCAAAAATCGTATTGCCTTTTAATTCTGATTGAAAATATTCTTCTTTATTCGTGAAATTTTCTCTACAACAACATCTTTTATTTCAATAACAAGTTGTTCTTTTCTTGCAAGTAAAAACAAACCATATCCACCAAAAATGAATAGTGCTTAATACTTCATGTATCTCTTTTCTTAAACACATGTACTGCACTACTAACACTGAGAATTCTGCAACCACAGTTCCTATCGCTGCATCAGCAGAGGCAAATTGCGGAATACATATTGCGTTTATAATAAAATCTACTATAGCTCCAACAATTGCAGAATATAGTAGCATTTTTTCTTTACCTAATGGCACAAGTATTTGAATCCCTAAGAGATTTGTAATTCCAATAAATAAAACCGTTGGCATTATAATTTGCATTGGTATTATTGCTCCAGCATAGGAATCCCCCGAAAGGAAAAAAACACTTTCTTTTGCAAAAATAATAAAATAGACAACAAGTGGTGAAGCTATTAAAAAAACAAAGTTTAAGGCTTTGCATGTAATCTTTTTAAAATCATCCAACATTTCATTTTCAACATAATAGGAAGCTCTTGGTAAAAGTACCGCTCCCAAAGATGTTACACTAGAAACCAAAATTGTTTTTATTTTTACAGCAGCATTATAATAACCCACATCCGCATCCGTAGTCATAAAGCCAAGCATAACAGTATCAAGACTCATATATATCGTACCCGCACATGCTATAGCAAAAAATGTAATTATTGGTTTGAGATGTCTTTTTATAGAGTAATTTCCCACTCACTTCAATTCAACATATTTACGCACATTAATAAAATTCAAAATATTGGAAGCAGATGCAGCAAAAATAGATATCGCCCCATAAACAACATAATCTTTCTGATTATGTATCAACAAGAACATTGCTATTAATGCAATAAATTTAAAAAGTACTGAACGAATTGTAATATATGTATATTGTTCTAAAGCTTTATATAACCATTCTTAGAAATGTGTATCAATTATCCCTATAGTTCTTTCCTGCCTGTGTGATTCCATAGACCGATTCTCCATCAGCTTGCTTGCGGGTTTGGACAATGTATCCAAGTTCAAGGCACGCATCAATTTCCTCTTGGGTGTGATGACGCAATAGATGTGTCTTGCTGCATTCAGTTCCATTAAATAAAATCAGAAATCCATAACATTCTCATGTTTTATACCTCTTTTTTCTATGAATATCATTTCTGCCCATAATAGGCATTCGGACCATGTTTTCTCATATAATGCTTATCCAGCACATACTGCTTCATCTCTGCCTGTGGATTCAGGAGCAGCGTCTTGATATCCATCTCTGCTACTTTTTCCATGACCACAGCATTATAAACAGCGTTGGCCGGACTTGTACCCCAAGCAAACGGACCGTGGTTCTTCACCACGATACCGGGAATCGCCATAGGATCATATCCTAACTTCTCAATGGTCTCTATTATCACTTTTCCTGTATTCAGTTCGTAAGCTTCCATTACTTCGTCTTTGCTCAACTCTCTCGTGCATGGAATATCTCCGTAGAAATAATCCGCATGGGTAGTGCCGAGTGCCGGGATATTAATGCCAGCTTGAGCAAAAGCGACTGCATTGGTAGAATGTGTATGGACGATCCCCTTGATTTCTGGGAACCTTTTATATAATTCCAGATGTGTCTTGGTGTCAGAAGAGGGTTTCCATTTACCTTCCATGGTTTCGCCACTCTCAATATCTACAACCACCATATCTGCAGCAGACATTCCATCGTAGTTTACACCAGATGGCTTGATGATCATGTACTTTCTGTCATCAGAGATTCCACTGACGTTGCCCCATGTGTAAATGACGACGCCTTTGGCAACCAAATCGAGGTTAGCGTTGCAAACTAATGATTTTAATTGTTCTAACATAATTATTTCCCCTGTAATATCTGCAATGTGTGTTCAACCCCATCTTCAAGTGAGAATGCACCCGTCCATCCAAGAGCTTCTATCTTTTTACTGCTCAATACCTGTTTTGCAATCGGTGTTCTGTTTGCTATATCAACAGCATCCGGATCTGCATAAATAACCTGTTTACCAGCTTTATTAGCAATCGTTTCAGCAAGCTGAGCAATTGTGCATCGCACATTGGGATTTGCCGTATTATATGTCTCTCCAGAATTGCCAACAATCAAAGCCGTCAATAGTGCAGAGGCGCAATCTGCTACATAATTGTAGCTTCTCATTTGCGTGCCAGCACTTTTCATAACGATATCCTCACCATTTAAGACATTACGCATAAACTGAACATTGGCTCGATTGTCTGATAGAGTAATACATGGGCCATATGTATGGCACGGGCGAACCACAACAGTTTCAAATTCATATTGCTTTGAATATGACGCACACAGATTTTCAGTTGCACGTTTCGCCATCGGATAGCACGAACGTGGAGACTGAACATCTAAATAGCCAGAATAGCCCTCTTCAAATGAATCAAGGCTCAAATCTCCTTGACCGTAAACCTCACCAGAGGAAACATAGAGTAATCTTTTTGCCCTATGTAATCTTCCATATTCGAGCAACCGATATGTGCTATTTATTGAGCCAAGAATCGTTCCAACAGGATCACCGTTAAAGGCCGCAGGATGAGCATTTCCAGCTATGTGAATAATGTAGTCTGCGTTGACATTAAAATGAACATCGGAATTCAAATCATATTCAATTGCCTGGAACTCATTGCATTCGCCAAACTGATTCACCAGTTTCTGCACATTTCGTCCTGCCGCTACGACTTTAATATTAGCAGACGCAGCATGAGCAAAACGCAGCAGCATATCTGTCACAAATGAGCCAATCGTCCCCGTAGCCCCAGTAATAAGGATAGTACAGTTTTTTAAACTCTCCATCCCTACAGTATGCAGAATAGCTGTATCTAAATCTGCAACGTATATATCACTTTTATGCAAGTCCATATTGTTTACCATTACTTCAGCCACTCCGATCTCTTTGCAACAAGTAGTGCCTTGAAGATGTCAATATCCTCAATGGTCGTCAATTTAATATTTTTTTCAGAACCAGCGGAAAAATAAACCTGCTTACCCATTTCAATCATCAATGTACAGGATGCCACCGAGTTAGTGATTCCAGCTTTAAGTGCTTCCCTATGAAGCTCACAGATATCCCCGATATGGAATCCCTGCGGAGTCTGTGTCCTTTTGAGTTTATCGCGCGGATAGCTGCCAATAGACACAACTCCATCCTCGGTTTGCATCATTGCTTCAGCGCAAGGAATAACCGTAATTGCATTTCCACACTTCTGAGTAATGCGAATACAATCCGAAATGATTTCTGCAGAAACCATCGGTCTGATAGCATCATGAATCAAAACGATATCTTCTGGATCGTGATGCTTTTCAAGTTCATACACACCGTTACGAATAGAATCCTGACCATTCTTTCCTCCTGGAACTACATACTTCAGCTTCGTAATATTAAACTGATTTGCATATGCCCAGAGAACAGACTCCCAACCTTCGATACAAACCACAGCAATCTCGTCAATCTCAGGATGCTTCTGAAAAGTCTCAAGAGTATAGACAATAACAGGCTTATCATACACATTGATAAACTGTTTCGGTATATCTTGGCTCATACGAGCACCAACACCGCCAGCGATGATTAAAACTATGTTTTTCATAATTATTTCTACTCCTAATATTGAATTTTAAGTAAGCTCTATAGAGATAAGTCTACAGGACATATCCTCAAAGATAAGTCCTCATGAATTGGCTTCATGAACTATGTAAATATATTCTCTACAGATCTTGCATAATCTACGTTAATAAGTTGTTTAAGAACGGTCTGGTTCAGAATAAGCCTACTTGCTTAGCAATCACAAACCTAGAACTTATACACGCTTTAAATTATCCGTTTAAAAGCCTATCAACAGCTTTTTCCGTTGCTGTCCCATCATAATTGTATCTACCCCATTCTTTAAAGAACTGCTCAAGCCGTTCTTCATATTCTTTGCGATTGAATTGAACGATACGTTCAACTAGCCCATCATTATTTCTCGCAAGCTGAAAAGGCAACATGTCAATAGGATACAAGAAAGCACCACGTTCATCATTGATATATCTATCTATATCGGATACATAGACAAAGCATGGTTTTCCCATCAATGAAAAATCCCACATACATGAAGAATAATCTGTTACAAGTATATCGGTGCACATCAATAACTCTTGCATATATTCATACGTACTTAGAGCAATGCACCCACTCGGTAAGTTTCTTTTCTTTTGCAGAGGATGATATCTAAATGCAACTTGCCAAGAACCGCCAAATCTGTCTTCAAGGTGTGCCTTTAATTTCAAGCAATCATTCCGGGGCATACCAGTTTGCAATAACATCAACTAAAAAACTTCCTATTAAACCGGTAGCTCCGAAAAGCATCAAACTTTTATCTTTTAATCTATTCCACGGAAATCTCATATTGCTAACACTGTGGACATCAGCAATATATAAAGTGTCTGCATATAGATTCATATGTCCCTCCTCTCATACACGTCTAAACCGGAATTATTAATTGTCTTTTTTTAGATACTCCAAAATTTTAGCTGTAGAATTCTTGTGAATACTAAATAATCCATTTTTTATAATATTTTTTCTCTTTTCTTTTAAGTAGTCATTACCAGCTGTGATTTCACTAACATAAGTTTCTACATCTTCCCATGAATTTGCAATATATATGCCTTCAAGAAGTTCCTTGAATTCATTGTTAACCTCTAAACTACTCTTACAATATATTACTGGTCTTCCAGTCATAAAATAAGACGGAATGACTGATGAAATATCTGAAATAAGAATATCTGCATCTCCCAATACTGCATTTATCGGATCTTTGTCCATTGTAATGATATTGTTCATTTTCAAAAGTTCTTTATAATCATCTACTTCTTGTCTTGTCATTTTTTTTATGTTAATCATATTGGCAAATAACATAGGGTGTGGTCTAAATACCAGATTAATTTCCGGATATCTTTTTCTCAGTGAAACAAATTCATCTTTATACTCAAAGAAATGACTTCCTCCCACTTTTTCATCATATGACCATCTCGGTGCCCATGCAATAGTAGCAACTTGTGCACTATCCTTCATATTTTCATATCGCTCAAAAGGTGGATACCCTAATTCCTGAATTTTTTGTATTCCTCTGTTATAATTTTTTCCAAATACTTCTCGCATAACATCTCTTTCTGATGCACTATCAGCAAAAAACACACTTACATTTCTAAAAAAATCTTTATTTTGTAAAAGTAAGTCACTGAAATTAGGTGATATTACATATCCGTACGGAATATAGCATATTTTTGAATACTTAACTACTGACTTACTGCAAATTTCTTTCGGATAATGAACATTGTAAGGATCCTGATAAAAGACATAGTCAAATCCAAGCTGTTCCATTTCCACAACATTTCCATTTTTATCATACGCTAAAATAATATTATTATATTTTTCTTCAAAAAAATTTTTTTCATATCCATACGTTTTCTCTAAACTTAAGTTATTATCATATGAAGGGACTACAATCAACCATGGTTCAAAATTTTTTCTTTCTGCCATTGCTTCGTAGACTGGCTGTAGTTTGTCCCATGATTCCGGTTCAAACACAATAAATGCCACTTTCACAACCTGATGAATACTTTTTCTGGAAACTTTTTTTATATAATGTGTAGCTCTTTTATCTCTAATCTTCTCGATAATAGGTTTTAATATTGGTTTTAAATATTTTTTCATATGCTTAATCATTTTTCGCTCACCTCATTTACTATTTTTGAACACTTTTAAATAATTTCATAAGTTTTTCTCTAAATATAAACATTATAATAAATACAACAGTTATAATCGAATACCTTATTATCGGGTAATTATATAATGACATAGCCAAAAATCCAATAAAGCCCAAAATTACAACTAAAAGAGCCAAGCCTTTTATATTGTAAAGGTCTGGATCGATATTTTTTTTCTTACATATAACTCTCATATAAACATAATCTAATATTGCCAGAATCAAGTAACTAGCTAATGTCGTATATGCTGCAGCAACAAATCCAAACTTAGGAATAAAAATGGCATTCAATATAACATTTATTATTGCTGAAAAAATTGCTGCTAACGTCAGAAAACTCTTTGCTTCATAAAAAAATAATAAACAATCAAATAAATCTGCATAATATAATAGCAGTATGCTCATAGCTACAGGAGGAACTACCCAGACAGCATCCATGTACTTTTCACCTGCCATTATATGAATAATTTCCGGTGCCAATGCAATCACTCCTAGTAGCATAAAGGCTATACCTGCTGACAAAATCAAAGATACACGTCTATTATCAGTTAATTCATTCTTATCAATTCTTTCAAAAATCCATGGAGTATATGAGCTGTGAATTGCTGTAACGACAAATGTTAAAATTGTCGCCAATGAGTATGCCACACCATAAATAGCAGCATCCCCTCTTCCACAATAGCTGTTAATCATTAATCTATCCGACTGATTAAATATAACTTGAGATAAATAATACGGAACCAAAGGTATGTTAAATGATAATGCAAATCTCCAATATTCTTTATTAAAAGGCTTTTTCCCTTTTACCATTATCATAACATATATCACAAATCCAACTACAGATACAACAATTGCATTAGATATTACCCTTGCAATACCTTTCTCAGTAGAAAAGTACACTACCAATAATGAAAATGCTACTGCAGCTACGGATGTTCCCAAAGTAACGGCAACTACACGCTTATACTGATATTCAAATCTTTGTTGTCCCATCCATGCAGCATTAGCCGTTGAAAAAAGAGTTTCTATTCCCATAACAACTAGCAATAGCAATGGTAAGTCTAACCACTTTTCAAAGTGATTTCTAAATATCACACATATAACAATGTATATCGCAGTAAGTACCGTAGTAATCGCACAAATAGATGATAAATATCCATTTCTGTCTTCTTTATACTTTATCATAGCAGTAGATAATGTGCCATACGGTAATTGTAACGATGTAAAAATTATTAAAATTGCAGCTGTTGACGAATAAATTGTAGACAATCCATATTCATCTGTGCTCAATATCCTTGTAAAAATAGGAAGTGTTATCAGTGAAAGGCATTTTGTTAAAATACCACATATTGTATATGCAACAGATGCCTTTACTTCCTCTGATGTGTCTTTCATTAACATTTTTTTTAAAATATTCATTGCAATTGTTCTTTCTTTATATTTCTAATTTCCACATTTCGTATACATTTGTTCTTCCGCCAAATCCCTCTTTTTGGGAAATAAGACCTTCGTTAAGATACTTCCCACCATTTTCAGTTGAAACTCCAAAATCCAACCATAGTTTTTCTTCTTTAAAAGTGTCAATTACAGTGCTTATTGTTAGATCTAATGCGCCAATTTGACGTGCCACTTCATCTGCAGCCATATACTGTGTATGAACTACCTGTGCATATTCAAAAATTACAGTGCCAGCAATTATTTTATTTTTATAAATTGCAGCATATAAATGTATGTTTTCTGGAAATCTGTCATGTAATAACTTTAATTCGGCTCCAGTATGCACAGCTTTTGTTCCATGATGTTCACTTAACACACTATTTTCAAGTGCGATAAACTCATCAAAATCAGTTGCTGAGCTTCTTTCTTCAATTACAACACTCTCTCGTCTTGCTCTTGATATCTGTGCTTTTCTTCCTTTTGGCATTTTTAGTGGCTTTTTGAGATTAATTACTGTAGATGCTTCTATTTTTTCTATTCTAGCATTTTGAACAAACAATGCATATCTATCTTCTTCAGCCGGTTGTTCATGAAAAATATGCGGTATAACTTTATAATATACCCTATCAAAACCTTCCGTTTCTGCATACTGCAGTAATGAAGTGACGCATTCATTCATCGTATGCTGTTTCATTTTATTGTCCGTGATAAACCCACCATAAGTTAACCCCCCATGAGAAACAAGTTCATTTTCTCTTTCACTCATCGGTAATATAGCAACCAGCTTTTCCTCCTCATAAAACATCAACGAATGATCCTGAAATCTATCTCTGTGATAATCCATATAATTTCTGTCGAACATAAATAGTGGATTTTTACTTTCTGCATTAAATTTATTCCATAGATTTGCATCCGCATCAGTATATCTCTTTACCTCAATCATTTATCTTGAGCTCCTTATTTAAATTCATTAATTTTATCTATAACATACTGAATTTCTTCTTCTGTCATTCCATAATACATAGGCAGACTTAATTCTGTCCTACTGATTTCTTCTGCTATTGGATAATCTCCTTCATGGAATCCAAGATTTTTATAGCACTCCTGCAGATGCATTGGAATTGGATAATGCTTATTTGTTCCTATTCCGGCATTATTCAGCCATTTTTCCAATTCTTCTCTTCTCTCACATCTGATTCCAAAAATATGCCAGACTGGATTTGCATAATCCGGCACATACGGAAGAATTACTTCCGCATTCTTGATACCTTTTAAATACTTTTCTGCAATTCTTCTACGCTCTGCATTCATTTTATCAAGATGTGGCAATTTAGCTGCTAAAAAAGCTGCCTGCATCTCATCAAGTCTGCTGTTATTCCCCTGATATATATGATGGTATTTGTAATCCGATCCATAGTTTCCTAACGCTCTTACCTTTTTTGCTAATTCTTCATCATTTGTAACTGTTGCACCTGCATCACCCAATGCTCCAAGATTTTTACCTGGATAGAAACTAAATCCTGCTGCATTTCCAAATGAACCTATTTTCTTTCCTTTATAAGTCGCACCATGTGCCTGTGCACAGTCTTCAACTACATATAAATTATATTTTTCTGCAGTCTTCATAATTGGATCCATGTCACATGGCTGTCCATATAAATGAACTGGCATAATTGCTTTTGTTTTTCCTGTAACAGCTGCTTCTATTCTTTCAGGATCAATATTAAATGTTCTGATATCCGGTTCAACAAATACCGGTGTCGCACCAACATAGGTTACTGCCAAGGCAGTCGCAATATATGTATTAGAAGGAACAATTACTTCATCATCTTCTTTAATACCAATTGCTTTTAAATCAAGCATTAATGCATCAAGACCATTTCCTGTTCCTACACAATACTTTCTGTCACAATAATTGGCAAAAGCTTCTTCAAAGCTTTCATCCTCAACGCCTTCAATATACCAACTTCTTGTATAGACCCGGTCGAATGCTTCTCTTAAATCTTTATCTAATTCTTTTTCCATAGGTTTGAAACTTACAAATGGTACTTTCATAATCAACACTCCTCTGCTGCAGTATTTTCACTTTTTTCCACAAATTCAAGGAACTCATCATAGTTCCTAATATAATCTGACTCATCATATAATTCAGATGCTAATACCATAAGTACTGCATCCGGAGAAAAATCAAACATCTCTCTCCACATATTGTTTGATACATAAAGTCCCTCGTATGGCTTTTCAAGAGGTACTACTTTCTTCTCTTTCCCATTATCTAACCGAATCTTGCAACTACCATGAATACAAATCAAAATCTGTTGCAAACATTTATGTGCATGATATCCGCGTGTGACACCTTCTGCAGTGTCGTACATATAGTAAACACGTTTTATTTCAAAAGGAATATCCTTAAATTCCTCCAATGCTACCAATTGTCCTCGCTCATCACCGTGTGGTTGAAAAACATATTTTATTACTTGCATCCTCACTTACCTCTTTTCAAAAAAACTACTCCATATGTTGCTTTACATTAGATTTCTTCACTAATCATTTGCATTTCGAAATAAGCTTCTTTATTATTCCCCTTAGAACATGCATTGGAAGATATTTTACCATTGTTTTTATTGTTTTTATTGTTTTCTTACTAATTAAAAAAGAATCTACATCATATTGACTAATTCTATTTAAATATTCACTTCGAAACACGTCTGTATCAATATCTGCGTAATTGATTTCCATTATATCATTGTTATTCATAACTTCTTTTAAATTGTACATAAACTCTTCTTCTGATACCACAGAACATCTTAATTGCTTTCTCCGTTCATAAAAATATGTGTCATCACATATTAATTTATCAACTTCTTGATATAAATCAGCCTCATTTTCAAAGTCAACCATTAGTTTTTCTTGATTTAACAAATATCCATCTGCATCCTCATCATGTCTTAATGTAACCGGAACAACACCTGCTAAAGCAGCGTACTGATACATTAATCCACCACAAATTGGATATGTATTTAAATAAAATCTACAATGTTGTAATGTTTGAAAAAGATCGGTTCTTTCCAAAGTATGAAATACACGTCCTGGATACCTTTTCATTAACTCTTTCAGTTTAGAATCGTCTCCACTCCCAGCATACCAAAATACTACTTGTTTATATTTTTTCAATATATTATCTATAATATCATAATACTTATTTTGTCCACCGAAAGTTTTATATAATGCCCCTCCTGAAAAAACAACCTTTTGACCCTTGACTATTTGAAATGGAAATCCTTGAAACGAAATATCTTTATTGACAATTGGATAAAATGGTAACTTTGCTATAATATTTTTGCTTATACCACGATATTTTGCTGAAACATTGGCTCCATAATCTCTAAATTCAATACACTTATCAATACATCTAGCTCCAAGCCAGAAAGCATGATCTGTTAAGTTTATTTGATATCTAGTAACTTTTCCTTCTAATATATTTAAACTTGTTACACCTACCACATCATTTGGAAATGAATAGAAGAAAAAATCATGTGGTTTAAATTCTGCAGCATAACTGCATAACTGCAAAATTTGTTCAGTATATTTTTTCTGTCTTCTATTAATATATAATATTCTTCCATCATTCTTATTTATTATATTCCGTATATCAGGAATATTTTCTTTGCAATCTTCATACGTTATGTAAACTACCTTTTTTATCTGGCACAGAGCTTTTATATAAATTTGAGCTAATCCTCTACCATTTAATCCAAAACCATCATAGAAAAAAATAACATCTGTTTTTTTTCCTATAGGAGATAATATCTCCATTTTGTTTACAATTTCTTTTATATAGCCTTCCAAATCCTCATCTACATAATATAAATTCGTTTGATATAATATATTTGCACAATTTAAAATCAACTCTAATGCTGCTTCGTAATTTTTCTTTTTAATTTCTGATTTAATACCGCATTTCAATTTATCAACAATATGCAAAACATATTCTTTCTTAACCATCAGATTTCCCACCTCAATCACAAACTCCATCTTCTATTCACATTTTTTCCTGACAGCATTGGAAAAGAGCCCTAGTTTAATAGTCCCCGGCAGTTGGCCACTATGTTATACGTGGATTGGTTACCTATAGGCTAATGGTCCGCCGTTGGGTTCTTCATGACATGTTTCAATTACTTTTTAGGAAACCACCCCAATTGATTTGTGTCTTCTAAATCCCTATATAGCTCTTCTATATGTTCTTTAATCATCTCTTCAGTCAATTGACTATAATCCACTTTTAATAGTTCGGTAATCATTTCTGGAGAAAATCGATATTTTATCACTTTTGTTGGTACTCCCCCTACAATGGCATATGGTGGAACATCTTTTGTCACAACAGAACCTGCTGCTATCACTGCGCCTTGTCCGATATGAACTCCCGAAAGAACTGTGGTTCCATATCCTATCCAGACATCATCGGCTACTACAATATCTCCTTTAGATATTCCTTCTCTATCCAAGTTTTTTGTAACTTTAACCTTATATGGAAATGAAGAAATATGATCCGTATAATGGTCTGCACTTAATAGAAAAACCGTTTTCGGTGCTATCGAACAATAGCTACCAATTTTTAAGCTATTTTCATTATTGAACATAAGAACTTCCAATCGTCCATATGTATATTTTCCAACGCTCACTTTATTTATATCGAAAATATTATTAGGTGCCGTTTCATTGTGTTTATTTCTTTTTCGCCACTTCCGGGTTAAAATTTTACGTTTTAAATATTCTCCAATCATTATTTATTACTCTTTTTACAGCCTCTAAATATTTATAGTGATTTTTTCGTCAGGTTCTAAATAGTGTCTGCTCAGCAAACCTCTAACAATTCATAAGGTTTGTTTTGCATATATTTTTTCAGTGCGAAGCACTGTTTGTACCTTGAAAATACTGAAATACAAATTTGAACAAACGAAACCACTGTCAAGCGGCTTACGTTCATTGCTATGATTGATAAGGCAATGGAGCTTCTTGTTGTAACATCCAGCTTTGTGGTTAGAAGTCCAAGACCATATTTACGCTTTGCCAGACTGAATGCTCGCTCAATCTCGATTCTGTCCGTGTTATCAATGTATTCCTGTTTCTTGTCAGCTTTATCATCTTTTCTTGGTCGCCCAAGAGCAGGACCGGAAATTCGTATTCCGCTTTTTGTACAGAAAGCCCTGTTTAGTCGGTTTCTATAGATTTGATCTACCAGAACTCTTTCAGGATAATGTCCTGTGCGGTTCTTATAGTTTTCAACCGCTGCAATAAGCACATCCGATTCATTGTATGCATCGAATGACAAGCGTTCCAATCTTGCAATGCCCTTTTCATCAATGCTAACGTCAAGTTTAGCTCCAAACTCAACCGGAGCTTTTGCTTTTCCTCTGACTATTGGTCTGATGTATGGTTGACTGATACTCACTATTCGGTCAGGCACGCTATGAACTTTGTTGTCATACATGTACTGTTGTTGTTCTACCAGCGTTCTGATTGTTGCAAGCTGCATTGAGAAAGAATCACACAAATATTCTGTGGTGCACATGTGGCATCCAGAATTAAGGTGCCGGAGTTTGAATCAGCTGAGCTGTCACTGCCTTCGCTATGGTCCCCGCCACCTGTTGGTGGTGGATTATCAGGAGTATTGTAGTCAATGATCATCTCATTGATTTCCTCCAGAACTTCTGCGGTAAGGCGCTTACGAAACTCTACCAGAAGAGATGGAACAAAGGGTACTTTGTCCTGATAACCAGGAAGCCCAATGAAGAATTGGAAATATGGATTTTCTCGTATTTCCTCCACCAGCTCTCTGTCAGAAAACTGAAGTTGCTTTTGGATTAACAAAGAACCCAAGGCTGTTCTTAATGGTTTAACAGGCATTCCTTTTTTACTTGGAAAGAGTGCTGAATATTTTTCCTCAATGGCTTCCCATGGAATTGTTTCAGCTTTCTTAATCCAACGGTTTTCCGGATTCATTTTCAGTCCCATTGGCTGATTAAAATCTGTGAAATGAAACTGGTGATTTTTATCAAATTTGTACATGTCCATCTTCTCCAAGTGCAAGGTTTTTGCGGTAAAACACTATTTTTTCATGCACTTACATTATAACAGAAAATGGCGAAAAGGTCAGTATTTACAAGGTTTAGCGGCATATATTTTCAGTCTCAAGCAGACACTATTTAAAATCATCTCGAAAGGTGAAAATGAAGCGGATAAAATAACAATGATTATAATTTATCCACAAGGATAATATCTGCGTATAAAATCATTATTTTTATCCACAAAGTAACAGCAAATCAGAACTGAAAAACTTATTTCAATTCTCTGTTTTTCACAACAATTGGTTATTGAACCCGAAGGGGTTCTGAACAGTTAAAATATTTCAACTAAATTCTATTTCTTTGGAAGCCACTGCAACTGACTTAATTCCTCTAAATCATTATATAAATCTTCTATGCCTTATTTATAAACCTACTAATTCTTGTTAATAATTCTTTAATGCCACCTTTTTTTAAAGCTTCCTTGCACTTATATGTTTTTTCATATACAAATGCCAGCATTGGTCCAACAAAAACAATTTCATTTCTAATTTTTTTTGCTTTTTTAATTACCTCTTGCTCCTCTTTACTTTTCCACGAACCCGCAAAATGGTGGATAGCATACGAATTCTCCTCAATATTAATTTCCCCAGTAGTATAAGATTTGTTTGTAAATGTATGCCAATCATACAGTTTAAAATCATATCCATTGTCACTATATATTTTTGCCATAATCCTTGGGAGCGGTGTATCTTCAATCCCTCCATTGTCATTTACAAAATGCTTGTCCTTATAATACTCTAAACACTTTTCCAAAAAGGGATTGCCCTTTTCGCTTCCAAAGCATCCAGCTTCAATCCACATCTGATCTGGTCTTTCTTTTGCTATCATATATTTCTGTTGCAATAAATCATCAAATGGTCTAAGCACTTCTATGTCCATATCCATATAAATACCACCATAATTATATAACGCAAAGAGCCTAATATAATCACAAGCAAACGCATACTTTTTATTATCGTACGCTTCACTCACCCATACTGAACTTTCCTTATTGAATTTTGAAAAATCCCATTTTATGAACTCATAATCAGGTAACTGAATTTTCCAACTCTCCATATATTTTTGTAAATCTGAAGGTACAGGATCATTACTAAGCCAACAATAGTGAATTATTTTAGGAATCATATCATTTCTCCTCATACTTTTTTACTACCCTTGCTGGGTTACCTACAACCACACTAAATGCAGGAACATTCTTCGTCACGACTGCATTTGCTCCTATAATAGCATTATCCCCCACTGTTACACCAGGCATTATCACAACTCCCTCACCAATCCATACATTCTTTCCTATTATTACAGGTCCCCTTGATGTTAGTATTCTCTCGCTAGGAGGTATATTCATGGATGCATAAGTAGTTTCTCCATGAAAATGGTCTGTTATAAATATTTTACTTCCCAACAATGTTCCGTCGCCTATCTCAATCTTATTAATGCACGCAATATGAACATCATAATTAATGGAAACATGTGATCCTATTTTTATTTCTGGTTTAAACGCTAAACCATTATGATAATCTATTGCTGCAATATGAAGCCTTGGCTTTGTGCGTACATTATTACCTATCGAAATATATTTTTCGCCTTCAATTTCAAACGACGATTCAAATAAAACTTTTTTCCCACAGCTCTTGAATTTCATTGCATGTGGAAAAAATACAATTCTATTCCAAATTCCTCTCAATTTCATCAGTTTTCCGTTATCCTCTTTATGGCCTCCAAAAAAGCAAAACCATTGTCTTCGTCTGGCTCGAGATAGGCTCCCTCTCCCCACTCATTCCATGCTGTCAAGAAAATATATTCCTTGTTCTGTTCTTCAGATATTTTCAACAGTTCTCTTAAATATTCTTCAAATTTTTCAGGTGTTTCTCCAACTATAACCTTTCCCTGTTTTCCTCTTCTAGGTGAATCATCATATGAAACAAATGCACCATACATAACCTTTGCTTTTGCTTTAGCCCTGGCATTTTTTAAAATAGACTTCCATACATCATCATAGTCAAATATTGTCAAATCTTTAGCCTTGCTAAACTGATCTCGCAACTTATTCACTATTCTATTGGCAAGATTTTTGTTCTGCCATGCTGAAAACATCGGCTCATATGTCATCAGCGCATCAAATCCCTCTAATGAATCATACGGATTCAATCGATTCATTAAAAACAAACCAGAATAACCAGACTCAATAGCAAGTTTTCTCCAATAATCACACATGGTCTTTAATCTAGTCTTGTCTGTATAATTCCATATAATAAACAAAGGCTTGTTATCAATTCTTATATATCGTGGGTCCGAAAAAAATCTATTTAAATACTCAAAATGTATTTTCCAATCCTTTTCATCTCCATAGTCTAGCTTTGCTAAAACGCCATCGTCTATATTGTCCTCTTCGATTTTCCCGTCGACTTTGGGTGACCATGCATTTGTATTATGCTTATATTTACTCCACGTTCGAACCCATGAATTATTATCCCATCCAAAAAAGAATGGCATATCAATTTCTTTATGTTCTAACAAAAGTTCGGCTGGTTTTGTTAATGTCTGTTTTTCTGTCGAAAACCAATAGTGATAAATTCCAAATCCATAAACACCATATTTCTTTGCTAATTTTGCCTGCCATTTTATATTTTCTACTTCAGACAAATCATAATAATTAGCATTTTGAGGTACTCTCGGTTGCCTATGTCCTTCAAATAATGGTTCTGATGTTTTTACACTGGTCCAGTCTGTGAATCCCTGTCCCCACCATCTATTATTATCTTCCGTTTCATGATACTGTGGCAAGTACATTGCTATTATCTTCGTTTTCATATTTCAGCTTACCTTTCTTACTTTTAATAGTTCCTTCTGTAAAATAGTAAAAGTATTCTGCATAAAGAAACATCGAGGTATTTAAAAAACCGTTAGGTAAAAATGTTTCTGATATTCCATAAACAGCATACATAATCATTACAGCGACTTCTGTATATCGTTCACGATCATATAGGTATTTAACAACTGCACATGAATATATAATCCAACCCACTGCAAAAATAACGCCATAGCAAATTAACATATCTAAATAGGCACAATCCAAAACTTGATAATTATCATCTGCTGTGCTTTCAAATATTCGCTGTCCCAATAATCTTAAATTATAATTATTCAAAAAAATACTTCCCTGGCGCAAACGCCCCTGCATCATATTATCCAAAGTATAAATAATATTAGTTCTTCCATAATAAGCGGCTGTAATATATGATATTAACATTCCTATAGCAGGTGCTATAATACATAATATTCTTAAAATTCTATTTCTTTGTATGATTTTAAATTTAAAAAGAAATAGTAAAATAATCAGAATTGATATTGTAAGTAATCCTGTTCTAGACCCTGAGTATTTATACATTACGTAGCTTAAAAGAGCTAACGCTGCTAATTCTATAATTTTTAAGTTTTTCTTTAAAAAAAGCCAATAGCAGACAACAGCAACATATGAAATATAAAGAATATTTGACCTCTTAAATATTGTAGTCCACTCTCCGCCAATATATCTTATAGTTTCTGCCCCAGTTCTTTCTAAATAACACGACAATAGAACTCCCACTGTTCCCACCAGCAAAGAAATTTTATAAATTTGTTGTTTATTTTCAATATCATATAATGCTAATATCATTACTGCTGAAAAAAATGCTCCTTGTTTCCCACATACAATAACAAGCAATGCTGTAAAACTTAATAGCACTGCTAACATACAAAGTGTTCTCATTTCTGCCTTTTTCATTGCGAAGCCAAAGACCGTAAAGATAAAGCACACCAGTGAAACACCTATTAATAGTTTATTTTCTGCTGTTATATTTAAAAGTTTTAAAAAATAAATAGGAATAAAAAAAACCAAAAACTTTAAATCATTATAGTTTATTTTCATTTAATAAATGTCCCCGTCTACAAAATCTGTTATTCCGATATATCGCTTTTATTATTGTTCTTTTGAAAACATTTTTAAGTTTTTCTATACTTTCTTGCCATTCCAAAAATCTTTATATCATCCACAAAATAACGTCGAAACATTCTTCTCGGTTCTTGTAAAAATCTATAAAACCATTCTAAGCCTACATTTTGCATCCATTTTGGGGCTCGTTTTACTCCTCCTGCAAGAAAGTCAACACATCCACCCATTGTAATTGAAATTGGAATCTGATATTTATCTTTGTTAGCTGCTATAAATTTTTCCTGTTTCGGACACCCCAGAAAAACGATCAATATATCAGCATCAGAATTTTTGATTCTTTCATTGGCTTCTTTCAATTTCTCCTCATCATTCTCGAATCCAAACGGAGGGGAATATGAATCAACTATTTTAAGTTCTGGTACCTTCTTTTTTATATTCTCGGTTGCTTTCCTCAATGCTTCCTCTTTCCCACCAAAAAGAAATACACCATATCCTTTTTCAACGGCCAAATCGAAAACATGCCAAACAAAGTCAGTCATACAAACTCGTTCTTTAATTGGATTGCCCAAATATTTCGAAATCTTTACAACTATCTGGCCATCTGTCAAAATAAGATCAGCATTATCACATATATTCTTCAATTCCAGATCATCCTGCATCTTAACAACAATATCTGAGTTCGGTGTAACCACATAATGATAACCGTCTTCCTTAATAAGCTGGTCCACCTTCTCTTTGGCCTCCTCAAATGTCAAATTGTCAATGTAGGTATTCATAAACTCAATTCTGTTTGTATCTATCCTTGGCATCTCTCTATCCTTACTTCTTCAAATGATTTTTCCCACAAAGGTAAAAATAAAAAATACTCATCATAAGATGATCATAAATCATATGAATATCTTCTGTCACCTGCATACTATTAATAGGAGCATGTAAAGAAATATCACTGAGTTCCTTTAATCTTCCCCCATCAAAGCCCGTTAAGCCAATAATTTTATTTCCCTGCTCTTTTGCATATTCCACGGCATTAATCACATTCTTAGAGTTGCCAGAGCCGGATATTGCTATTACAATATCCCCCGGATCAATAACACCTCTGAGTTGAAAGCGAAATACTTCTTCGAAACCAATATCATTTGCTACAGCCATAACAGTAGGTATATTATCATTCAGGCATGTAAATCTGAATTTATCCTCCACGTATTCTGATATACCTTTGCCAAAGTCATTAGCATAATGAGACGCTGTAGCGGAACTACCACCATTGCCAAATACATATATTCTCTTATGCATCTTAGCGGTCTCCATTAGCAGGTTCAACGCATCATTTATTGCATCAACATCGAGTTTATTTAATGTATCAATTTCCAGTGCTATATAATCTTTAATATCTTTTCTAAAATCCATGGTTATTTTCTCCCTACATCCCTGCTCTTACTGCATCTATCACCGTCTGTCTAACTGCCTCATCAGATGTATAATTCGGTTTCCATCCAGTAGCCAATACCTTAGAGATATTATAACTGAATCTGGGTACATCGCCTTTCCATCCTCTGTCACCACCGGTATAACTAAATTTAACATTTTCTAATCCGAGAACATCCACAACAATTTCAGCAATATGAGTGACAGTAGTGCCCTCACTCTCAACAGAAATATTATATACATCTTCACCCGGTTTGAATTCATTTGTTAATTTTACAATAGCATCCACAAGATCAAGTACATATATATATGGTTTGCACTGGGTACCATTTCCCAGGATTTCCAATTCTCCCGGATTCTTTCTAAGTTTTCTTATAAAATCAAACACTGCTCCGTGTGTCAGTCTTGGGCCAATAACATTAGGAAATCTGAAAATAACAACATTCATATCACACATGGACACGTAAGACGAGATCAAAGCCTCTGAGGCCAACTTAGCTCCTCCATAATATGAAACAGGTTTAATACCGCCAGTAGTTTCGTCAAGCACTGCATCCAGCATCTCACCATATACAGCAGATGTAGAAGCAAAGAACAAATTCTTCACCTTTGCTTTTCTCATTCCTTCCAGAAGTGCTCTTGTAGTAAGCAATGTATCATTGAAATCTATTGATGGTTCCTTCCCGCCCTTCTGAATATCAGAATTTGCTGCCATATGATAAACTACATCAATCGTATTTTCAGAGAATAATTTATCAACATTTTTCTGGTCAGCTAATTCCATCTCATAGAACTTAAAAGAATCATTGCCCTCAAGGTGCTCAATATTCTGTTTTCCCATGATAAGTTTATCAGCAACAATTACTTTGTTACCCCTCTCTATCAAAACGTCACATAGATGACTACCTATAAAACCTGCTCCACCTGCCACCAAAATATTCATTTTATTTTTCTCCTTATATAAAATCCTTATCTGTCATAACAATTGTTGCTCCAGAGTTGTCCATCTCAAACTCCATCTCACGAAGGTCCATTAATGCTGTTCTCACATTTGTCTGCTTATATTCCGGCACATAAAACAACATAAATCCAGCTCCACCAGCTCCTAATAACTTCCCTCCTGTTGCCCCAGCATTCATTGCTCTTTCATAAACCTCATCAATCAGAGGACTAGAAATGCCCGAAGCTAGTGACTTTTTTAGCATCCAGTTTTTATGCAATAACTCGCCCATGGCATCTACATTATTATTTTGAAGCTCAACCTTAAGTTGTCTCGTAATGTCACACATTTCCTGTTGCACTTTTGCTTTGTCTACAGCCTTAACATTTTGACTCTGTTCCTTTAAAATTGCTGATGCTGAATGTGTACCTCCCAAATAGAACATCAAAAGATTATTTTCCAGCTTCGCATAGCTTTCAGGAGCCATAATAATAGGTTCTACATTGACAAACCCGTTCGGCATAAATTCATAGAATTTCAAGCCTCCAAACGCAGCTGCAAACTGGTCTTGCTTTCCAATCGGTTCACCAAGCTTTTCAATTTCGACCGTACACGCATCTTTTGCTAATTTGTACTTAGATACATATTCACCTCTATAAGTATGAAGCAACTGAAGTAATGCAACAGTGAATGTACTGGATGATCCAAGTCCAGTCCCCGCTGGAATATCAGCCATGCTGGAAAGCTCAACGCCTTTAATATCAAAATCTTTCAGACACTGTTTAAAAATTCTATGTTCGATTTCGTCAAAGTCTTTTACGACTTCTGTTTTAGAGTATTTGAGAACAATCTGATTTTTTTCAAAATAATTATGTATAGTAAGATACATATATTTTTTTATTGTTGTACTTAAAACACATCCGCCATATTTTTCATAGAAACCAGGTAAATCACTGCCTCCACCACAAAAACTCACCCTGAATGGTGCTCTTGTAATTATCATGTATTGTTCTCCTCTAATATCTTATTTACTGCATTCAGCAATTGTCCTTCTTCGATCTTCATTGCCTTACATCCCGCATTTATCCCAGCCTGCACATCTATATCGGAATCTCCTATCATATAAGAATGCGATAGATCAATATTAAAATCTGCAGCTGCTTTTAAGAGCATTCCCGGTTTCGGTTTACGACAATTACAGTTAATCTTTAATTCGGGTATCTCGCCTTCAAAACCACGATGTGGGTGATGTGGACAAAAATAAATTGCATCAAGATAGGCACCCTCTTGTCCGAGCAATGTCTCCATCTTGTTGTGAATTTCTTCTAATTCTTTATAGGTTGTTTCACCACGCGCTATTACTGGTTGATTTGTAACAACAATAGCCAAAAATCCACTAGCATTAATCTTTTTAATAGCCTCTGCCGAATTTTCCGCAAGTTCAAATTCATCTGCTTTATGCAAAAATCCGACATAATGATTTATAGTCCCATCACGATCTAAAAATATTGCTTTCTGTTTATTTCTCAAACTCTTAGCTTTTATTGTTCCTCTAATGAAATCTTTTTCAACCTGATGAAACCGTTCCGGAGTCCCCATATCTTTTACATATTCAGGTGAATCATAACAGAACATTTTTCCGGTTCCACACAACGGTCGCAATATCTGTCTATCCATATCGACCTTGAGTATCCTGCCTTCAACTTCCGTTCCAACAAGTTCAGCATCTATACCACTCATCTCCAGAGCTTTGGGTGACAATAATTGAATTCCTGCATTTACCCTGTTCTTATAATATAGAGGTCTTTTATCCTCTTTATTAAGCCAAGACTGAACTATGCCATCTTTATCAGCTATAACTACACCACTATCATATGGATGAGAATTGGGATGTGTGAATAGCGTAACCAATCCGCCTTTTGCCCTATGGTAATCAACCATACGATTAAAATCTATGTCAAAAATTGCGTCACCAATTATTACAAAGAAATCCTCTGTAAGTTTTAGTTTGAACAATGCACCGGCATTGCCAAGAGGAGTAGCCTCTCTGTAGTAATCAATATGAACGTTCCATTTCGAACCATCCCCAAAATAATCAATAATGCAGTCAGCCAGATGCCCTACCGTAAAAATAAAATCGTCATAACCCTGATCTCTTAATGAGCACAATTCAGTTTCCAAAACCGGGATGCCATTTATTGGTATCATGGGTTTCGGTATATCTGAGGCAACAGACTGAATTCGAGTGCCTTTTCCACCCGCCATTATTACTACTTTCAATTCTAGTTCTCCCTCTAAATATGTTTTTCACAATTATCGGTTACAAGACTCTTTATAATATAATTCTTGGAAAGTATCGGCAGCCTTATCTAGTCTGTTTCGCTTTTCCACATTATTGTAAAAGTTCTTAGCATAGTCTCTCAATAATTGAGCATGGTATAAATGTTTTCTTATTGTATCTGTTTCAGAATTGTCTAATCCTTTTTCTCTATACAAATTCCTAAGGTCATATTTTGAATAACATTCATTTAATACTTTATAAGCATCTGATATGTCCATTTTTTAGCCTCTTAATTATTGCAATGTAATCCACTATACAAAATACATATTTCACTTTATATCTAGATGGTGCAAAAGGAACATGTAATCAATACATTCGCCACCGAATATTCAACACTGATATAACTTCACATAAAATATCACCTCATAAAATTGGGGCACGCCCATTATAGCATCCTCGAAACTTGATAACAAGCAAAATACCAGTTAAAAACCATGTTCTGTGCTAAATCCACGTAATATGTAAAATTTTTAAATGACTTTTAGCCGTCTGTTCTATTTGGATCCCTTTCCAAACAGTACCACTCCCACAGTCTGTATCAGTATTTTCACGTCCTGTCTCAGTGACCACTCATCTATGTATTTGAGATCCAACTTCACCACATCATCAAAATCCTTGATATCGCTTCTTCCGCTAACCTGCCACATTCCTGTTAGCCCCGGAGTAATACTCAGTCTTCTACGATAATAAATATTATATTGCTCAAATTCATCCACTGTCGGCGGTCTGGTTCCTACGAGGCTCATATCACCCTTCAGGACATTAAAAAACTGAGGTAATTCATCAATACTGGTTTTCCGGATAAATTGCCCCACTTTCGTAATTCTGGGATCATTATCCATTTTGAACATTAATCCCTTTACTTCATTTTGTGCCATGAGTTCTTTTTTCCGTTCCTCTGCATCGATGTACATAGACCGGAACTTATACATTTTGAATCTTCTTCCGTTTTTTCCAATTCTGACTTGAGAGAAGAACACCGGTCCCTTGGACTCCAGCTTGATTGCCAGTGCCACAAAAGGGGTGAACAACAACGTAATTAATGCCCCTATGCTTCCTCCTACAATGTCCATTAACCGCTTGATCATCATACGGCGGTAATCCATTTCCGTCATGACATAAGTCATTACAGGCATTCCTGCGAACTTACCCACACTGTTGCAAGGTATTTCAAATCCAAACCGTTCCACACAATTATGACATACTACACCCATAGCCAGAAAAGATTGTACCAGAAGTTCCAGTTCCTGATTGTTCATATGAGGGCAATATAAGAGTACAACATCCACAGCACTCTGTCTAGCCACATCAATAACATTCTCTTCTGTCGCCACCACAGGAACTCCATGAATCTTCTCTCCTATATGATCTACATCCATCATTGCCATAGCACCGACTTCATAACTCCATGCAGCATCTTTCTCAATCTGCTGCATGACATGCTCTGCCTCTGCCTCTGAAGTCACCACCATAACCTTATCGCTGCTACGGCTCTTGCTATAATAACGGCGCATATAGCTCTTAAACGCAATACGAACCACATACGTTATAATAGTGTTGATTACGACAAAATAGCCTAACAACAGTCTGGAGAATTCCAGTTCCAGTCGAAAAGCGTAAATGTAGGCACTTGTTGCCAGAAAAAGGATAATATTATAACGCACTACTCTTAACAGTTCATAATAATATCCTCTTTGAAAAAAGTGCTTATATTCGTTTGTGAAAAAATTATTCAGCATACAGATCAGTAGAAAAGGCACATAAATCTGGGCTATCTCCCTGTTTCCCAACGGTGATTCCGTCCCATGGAAACGAATCAGATAGGCCAACGCATATGATACTGTAATGCAGATAATATCTAATAAGAACAGACCATAGCTTTCTATAATCTGATATTTTTTATTATAATTGTTCATTTCTTACTTTCTTCCCCTGAAACAAAATCTGTGCCAGATATATCAATGCCAAATTCCACAATACGCTAAGTGGCAGCAGTTCCATATAACCATACACTGCCATAATCCCCAGCGCAATAGTTATATAATATTGATTCTTCCTAACAGAATACCATATTCCTGCCACATATGCAACCAGCCAGAGAATAGCAATGATCCAGCCATAGTTATATAACGTATTAAAATACATACTGTCAAAAGGCTGTACCGGTATATGCCCCATAGTCAACGTCCACACCTGGTCATACACCTGATTTATCAAATCTACTCTTCCTGTCAGCAGCTTATTGATCATTGTTGAAAACTCTCCGTTATTTCTCGCCACCACCGGAATTACCATAGTGAGTACAGATAGCACTCCGGGAATTGCAGTAAACAGATACAAATAAGTTCTCTCCCAATGAAAGCGTTGCATGATACGATATCCCAATACCATAATGCACAACAGTCCCCATACTAATACTCCTGTTCTACACATGAACAATTTATATGCACCCAGAATTATAACAGTTCCTCCAACATATGCATACCACTTCAACCTATCTCCGTACACAATAATAGCCAGCAGCAATATTACAAAGATATTCGCAAATCCCATATTCGGAGTCTCATAACCATAGCTGTAAATAGTATACTTTTCCCAGTTTTTCGGCAAATCAAATGCCACATTCTCTATCACCCCGGTAGCCGCCAGCGTCAGCGTCCCCACCGTCAGCACTGCCTTCTCCCACAGTGCATAATTCATGACCTTATCGAGATTCACATTCTTAGCGCCGAAGATTCCCATAGCCGTGAGGATCAGGGTCTTCTCTCCGTTCCTGAGGAAATTTGCTCCGAGCAGCAGTGTGAATATCCCCATGATCACGATTTCCCGCCAAGTAAAATCCGTCACCGCCATTTTCAGGAGCAGGAACAGTGTTGCCACAACAAATACATAGAGATAGATTCTGTCTTCGGAGTTCAGTCCCATAGAGGTCATGCCCGTCATAGGGAGCAGGAACAGCATATAGAAGATTTCCTGATAGTTTGCTAATTTTTTACGTAATTCCAGCATGTTTTTCCCTCATCAATATCCATATATTCTCTGCAGCATCCGTATGGTTTCCTGCATTTGATTAGTCTCTTCGTATTCCGAATAATCTGTGTTATCGGCAATCCGTTTCATTTCCCGGAACATTCTCTTCTGCTCATTTCGCAGGTCATGTGACTGTGCATAGAACAGTCCGGATACCAGCAGTCCAAAATATCCTTCCGGGAATTCTATATCCTCCGGATACAGCTCTGCCCACTCTTTGGCACGGCGCATCACGGCATCCGGTATTTTCCGGTAGTCTGCACTCTGTGCATAAAAAGCATTACTTACACTGATATAGGACATGCGGATACTTTTCGACTGTGGGAAAGCCTTCAGATATTGCTGTATCGTCTCATAGGGTTGTATTTCCACTCTTTTACGGCTTGCCGCAGTGTTTGCGATGCATAGGCTTTCCACTTCCGCTGCCTCGCAGATAGTTCTCTTCTGGCAGATGATATCTGCCAGGCTCTCCAATTGTTGTAATCCGGAGATATCATTTTTCCTTGTCAGATACCGGATTGCTTCCCCTGCTGCTTCCATGGATATCCTACACATATTCACCGGATAGTCCCACTGTGCGAGGAGTTTCTCTATCTTGTCCCATTCCGGTTGCAGGTCTGCTTTCCGGTCTTTGTACAGCTTCAGATGTTGCAATCTGGCATAATTGTTACAGTAGAACTCACCCAGTTCCGGAAGTTCTCGCATTCCTTTTGTCATATCGCAGCACTTTTCCAGAAATGCACCATAGTTTTGCGCATCTTCTGCATTATGCAGTCCCACACAATATGCCTCCAGTACATCTACGGTTTCCTTTCGTAAGGGCATTTTTTCCGCAGACTTCTGTAAGTAGGTTAAAAAGCGTTCGCCACTCTCGAATAAATATCTGCTGTCCCCACGTTCTGTCTGTGTGATAGCGATTCTTCTCCATAATTCCAGTTCATACTTCAGAAAAATCGGTTCACTCCGCAGCAAAACGTCCTCCACTGCCCGGAGATCCTCCACTGCCCGCAGATTCGGTAGTAGTCCCACGTAATATTCAAAATAATTTAACGCCTCGGCAGGGGGTGTGACTGCCAGCTTCTGGAGCTTCCTGTTATCCGGCCAGTCTTCTAATGCCAGTGCAATGAAATGAGACAATTCCATGACTGAATTTGCCCTTGCCAGTCTGGCAAAGCGCTCGATATCTCTTTCATTGATTACATAAGATACAATGTATTCTTTGATGATATCCGGAAAAACCGGTTCTATGATCCAGGCTGTCTGAGGCATTGCTGCATATCTTTTTTCTTCGGCTTCATGAAGCTCCCGGGCTCTTTTCTCTTCTTCGGGAGTCGCAATACCGGCATTGACACGCATCCAGAGGTACATTTCCTCCGGATTGACATCCAGTTTAGCATAGCTTACCATATAGCCGAACCGGTCATCATCATCCAGACTGCGAAGCAGTTCCGCAGCTTCCCCGTGGCCGTTTTGTTCCAGCCTGTCGGGATTACTTAAAAGTTCCAGCACCGAGTCTTCCTTTTCTGTTTCTACCAGGGTGTCCGTCTGCGCATACAGGTCGAGGAACAGATTCTCTGCTCCGGGGCGTGCACTTTTTTCATTAAAGTATTGTATCATATTTTCGCAATCTTCGCACAGATAATTATCACCGCGCCTGTCCGTAAGATTGAATCTGCCGATAGCGCAGGCCACCGCCAGCACACGCAGATAGGAATCCACCAGATCCTCCCGGCCCAGCAGGAGACTCCAGCGGTTCTTTTCTTTGTTCAAATATTCTGACAGCAGTTCTTCCGTGGAATTCAGTTTCATATGTCCTTCTTTGCTGAGCCATACTTCGATATACATGCTCAGATACAGTGGACGGTCACAATCTGCCGCCACGGAATTGTGATAGCTTTTTTGTATCTCTTCTGCCGTTTTCTGTCTGTGTCCGATGCAGTTAAGGATAAATTCCGTTTTTTCCAAGAGGGGAAGATATCCTTCCAGATAGTTCTCTGTATAGACCAGTTCATCCTCTTCGCCCAGATTTTCCAGATACAATGCCTGTTCCCTGTAACTCGCTGCTTCGAATTCCAGTCTCGCTTCAGAATCCATCCCCCGTTTCATGCCAAGCATCCAGTCATCGTCCGTAGTGCGTCTGTGGCGCTCCAACAGGAGAATCCTGAGCTTATAAGGGGAATCATAAAACCGTTCCAGATATGCGGTAATGGTCTCCGCGCAGAGCTGTTCCTGTCCCAGTACATAATCAAAGATTACAACAGTATCTGTAAAAGGGGAAAATTCACGTACTGCATCAGCATTTTTCCTGGCAAAATACCCAAACCAGTGTGTCGGCATTTTCTTCAGCCATTCCAAAACCAGACGGCTTTTGCCCATGCCACCTTCTCCCAGGATTATCCACCAGGAAAATTTCTTATCCTCTTCCAGAAACTGCGTAAGGGTCTCCTGTTCCTCCTCTCTTCCGGTGAATTTCAGGAATCCATTGGCGAAGTGCATTCTTCCGAAAGCAGAGGTGGCAGTTCTGCGCTCCTGATACGGATTCACAGAGATCAGTGCAGGCAGTCCCACTCTTCGCTGCAGCCGAAGCAAGGAGAGTTCATCCAGAAATTGCGGAAGATCCACATAGTCTTCTCCGTAATAGATCATCGCAGCATTTCCCGGCAGCTGTGGTGCAGTATCCCCCTTTTTCATCAGGTAAAAGTAGGGAATGTCCGAAGTTCCCAGTTTTTCCATTGCAAATGACAGAAACCCTGCCAGATTGGGGTCTTCTACGGTCCCTCCACAGCCTACGATGACGATGGGGTAGGTACTGAGAAGATTCTGTATAAATTGTGCGCCACTATTGTCCAGAATGCTCTGGTACTGGGGTCCGTCCGCAATGATGTCATCTATCCCGTTTTCTCTGTCATATCTTCCATGGAGATGGATCACTTTATTTTCGGTTTTTCCGCGGATCACAGACAGGATATCTGCCGGTGTCGTATAGGAGATGCCGGTACTTCCCACGGTCTCTTCTAACTGCAGGTCGTAGTTTGTCGTGGCGATCAGGTCTCCTGCCCGCCAGATTTTTTGCAATGCATCCTGAAAGGTTCTGTCCACAGGATGCAGGGCTCCCATGGTCTGATCCATAAATTCTGTGTAACATCCTGCGGCTTTCAGTCCTGCCAGCAGATATGTGGCTGCATCGATCAGTTCACTGGTGCTCCATGCGCCTATCTTTTGCTCCAGCTGCGTCTGCTCCGGTACTGTCAGGTACTTTTTCCCCTCCAGGATCCACCTCGTCCAGCTCAACTGATGGGCTCCAAGGGACATGGATGCTCCGGCACCACATAAATATACGATTTTCGGGCTTTCTGTCACCGCAGACATCAACTGTGGATAATTTATTACAGATATTGCGGACATCCCATGCACCTCCCCACAAGAAACCCGGCTGTTCAACCTGTTATTTTTATTTGATTTTTGGCTTGTTGCAGTTTCTTTTCCATAACACAAAAAAGCTACCTAGCACGGTAGCTTTTTCGATATAGGGTTCGTTGCCGATCGTACTTTTCTCCATACTTAGCTTTTGGCTACTCCAATGATTGTCTCTTGCATTTCTGCAAATCGTAATTGGCATCTCCCAATCCCTATATGCATTTTATTATATGCATCTTTTCTTGTCAACATACATTTTTGCAAGCAAGCTCTGCAGCAGAAGAGCGACCTAATTACGGTAGCTCTTCCAGATCTTACCTCTAAGCAGTCCCATATAGTAACGGAATTCAGTACTTCTACCGTATAATATCAGAAATACCCCATGAAATACAACCACTGCTGCCACACCGCCTGCAAAAAACTGCAGCCAGGGGTTCCATCCCTTCATTCCTATGGTACATGCTTCCGTGATTCCCAATGTCACCAGCAGTACCAGCAGGTGTTCCACGGTTTTCCCCACATACTGTCCATACGACATATCAAACAGTGGTTTACACACGTATTTCGGGTAACTGTACAGGTAGACGATTCCCATGCTGATGATCGTTCCGAGGAAGACGCCTGCTGCCCCCATCAGTTTCGCCAGCACAATGGATACCACCAGATTGATCCCCGCTTCCAGCAGGGGAATTCTCCGGTCTTCATGGAAGATGCCGGCCGCTTCCTTGAAAGTATTCACGGAGGCCCGCATGCCATCCAGATAGAAGCTCACGGCCAGTACAAATAATACGCTTTTATCGAAGAGGAACTCCTCACCCAGCCACAGTACGATCAATGGCTGCATCACGGCATACATTCCGACGGTTACGCATCCGAAGCACCAGAAATTGATAAAATCAATTTTGCGGTAAATATCTCTGTTTTTCTCCGGATTGCTGTCTAACAGGAAGTTACCCACACTGTTGGTCAGGATCTCGAAGATCCGCACCAGAAGTGCCCGTACTCCGGATATCACCAGATAATAGTTCGTGTAGAGGTTCATCACCTGTAATCCCAGGACTCCGGTGATCACGATACTGTCACTGCCGGTGACCAGCATTTTTCCGATCTTATGACAGAACAGTCCCTTTACCTTGACGATGATATCCTGCCGGACCTCTTTTTCCACCGGTTTCACATTTTTTTCTTTCGTGAAAGGATACTTCTGCCGGATATACAGGGAAGTCAGTATATTGGGAATGATCTTGCCCAGTGTCTTGATGATCAGGAACAGAATATAACTGTTGCAGAATACCAGAGCTCCGATCTGCAGGGCATTCTGTATGACATATGTCACGAAATAGATGGCATCCGGTATGTAGTTTTTCAGGTCTGCGTAGAGCAGGGACTTCTTATAGGCCAGAAAATAAGAGCTGATGCAGTCCGCCAGGAACAGTGCATAGATCAGGTAGATACTATCCGGGATCTGTGCATCACCTACCAGCCGGGGAAGCAGCAAGCCTACCGGGATACCAATGAGCAATACCACGCCTGAGATTGCCAGATAGCAGCGCTTATAGAACAGGAGCAGGGAATTGATCTTCTCCTCATCCCGTTCCGCCACCGGGCGGTACATATGGTAGATGATGGCAGTGCCGATCCCCAGATCCGCCAGCGACATCATGGAGATGATGCTGCTGAACAGTCCGTTGATACTGTTATATTCCGCCCCCTTGGTAGCGATCAATGTCTTCTGTACCGCAAATGCGGTGATCAAGAATACCGCATTTGTCAAAAACGAGGTCATGACATTGATAAATGATTTCTGTGTTCTCTTCATCGGTTACCCTTCTTTACAGGCTTTCCATAATGCAATGTATTGTCTTGTAATATTTTCCAGAGAATATTCCGGGAATTCTTCCATCGTCTCCGGTTGTGCCAGGGCATAATTCATCTGTTTTATCCAATCCACTACCGAATAGGGGTCCTGTACATAGACAGCCTTTCCCTGCGTCACTTCCTCCAGGCAGGATTCCCGGGTCATTACGACCCGTTTGCCCTTCCGCATGGCTTCGATGGGTGGCATGCCAAAGCCCTCAAATACGCTGGGGAACAGGAACAGGCGGCAGTTCTCATACAGGCTGTCCCGCTCGGCATCGGATACGAATCCCGTCAGCACTACACGGTCCTCTATCCCGTATTTTTGCAGGATCGTGTTCATTTCCCCGCTGTTCTGTCCCACACCGCTGAGCACCAGTTTTTCATTGCCTGCCCATACACTGATGGCTTTCAATATTGTCTCTATATTTTTGTGAGGAAGCAGTGAACTCACGCAATAAAAATATTCTCCTGCCCGTATACCGTATTTTTCCGCCAGTGATGCAAAATCGGCGGTTTCTCTTCCTGTAATAATCGGGTTATATATGGTTGTCACTTTATCTCTGACCTTTGGATAGTTCCGGATCAGATCATCCTTACAATAATTGGAGATCGTCACAACTTTCCTGGCACTTTGGCAGGTATAGTTCCAGGCATACTGTAGGAACATTCTTCTCGCCTTGGAAAAATACTGTGGATAGTGCAGTGCCTGCAGATCATGAATAACCGCAACATAGGGAAGCTGCCCGTGAGATCTGGGCTTACTGTATACCGGGACAAACATGACATCTATCCCTGTTTTTTTCGCATAAGTATCCAGATGCAGGTTCTCCCACAGGATGCGTCTGGGCTGTCTGGCACAGTTTACCGGGCACGTCTCCAGATGCATGTGTGAACATTTCTCATAATGTTGAAACGTATCTGCGTTGTCCTGCGCCACAAATAATATATAATGGTTTTCCGTATCATATTTTGCCAGACCGTTTAACAGATTGCGGATAAATGATTCCGTGCCACCGCAGATACCGGGTCTGACCCATAAAAGATCCACTCCTATATACATGCCTGTCCGCTTTGCCTCCCGAAATTTTCTTTTTTGCGATTCCGCAGGTTCCTCACTTTTATACCGGCATGACCGGCCTGGTATTCTATCCCAGGATCAGCTTCGCAGCTTCAATAGCTACACATTCAATCAGATACCACCTGCTATACCCATTAATACGATAGCAGTACAGATATCTGTCCCGTATCCGCTTCTTAGCCGCCTTCAGGTCTTTATGGTTGCTGGCACCTCCCATGTGGAAATTCGCCAATACCTGATCCACAGTGACGATCTGTTTTCCCAGCTTCCGCATCTGGAGGAAGAATCCATAGTCATCATGGATTCCCAGTTGACGGAAGGGATATTTTTTGTAACATTCCGCCCGTACAAAGGTCGTAGGATGATTCCAGTCTCTGGAGGTCTGGAACTTTCTGGTTCTTGCTCTCTTGACAAAGCTGCTGCCGTCTGCCTTATGCATTCGTATATTGGCATACATGAGGTCACATCCCGTCTTCCGGAATGTCTCTACCGCTGTCTGAACCGCCTCCGGCTCGTACCAGTCATCACTGTTGATAATGCCGATAACGTCTCCGGTAGCATTGCGGATTCCTTTATTCATGGCATCGTAGATCCCGCCGTCCGGTTCGCTGAGAACGTGATAGCTGATCCCGCTCGCCTCGAGCCGGGAACGGTAGGATTCTGCGATTTCCACGGTCCGGTCCCTGCTGGCACCGTCTATGATCCAGTATTCGATGTTCGTATAGGTCTGTGCCAGTACGGATTCTATCGTATGAGCCAGTGTCTGCTCACTGTTATAGGACACCGTGATAATACTGACCAGGGGTTCTTTTTTCTCTTTCCTGCCGGCATTGCGGGCAATGGTCAGGGTGCCGAAAGCCTTCCTGGCCAGCTTACCCGGCTTCCCCGGAAGATAAAATGCCATTCTGACGAAAGGATTCAGCCATCCGGCATGAAATATGTGTCGTCCGTAGACCTGTGCCAGCTCGAAGACCATATCCGGGGTACTGCGGTAAGCATCCTCCTGGGGCCAGAAGAGTCCGCCCTCTCCGGACTCCGCCAGTGTCCGCAGATACTCACATAAATGGTCGATCTGAAGCACACTGCGCTCATTATGGTAAGTCGGGAACAGGGGCAGTTTCTGTGCCATTTTGACCAACGTCTTGTAATTCCCCTTGCAGCCGGGGCCGTAGATCATGGGGAGGCGTAAGATTGCCAGCCTTGTCCCTGTGGACGCTTCCGCTGCGAACAATTCCTGCAGCTTCTGTTCCGCCTGCCATTTGCTGTCCCCATAAAAATTGGAAGGAGCCGGCTTCGTATCCGCCGTGATCCGGACCGGTTTCCGACTGTTACTGCTGTCTCCGTAGACAATGATGCTACTGAAGTAGGCATACTGTGCGGCACCGTCTGCAATGACCTTTTTTGCCGCCTCTACGGCCAGGTCACAGTTGATGGCATAGTACTCCTGCTTCTGCTCTTCTGTGAGACTGCTGATATCTGCATGGGCTTTGCCGGTGACATTCATCACGCTGTCATATCCGGACCAGTCTATAGCTTTCCAGGCATCTCCCCGCAGGCTGACGATATCTGCCTGATATTGTCCGGGATATTTGGTTGTAAGGTAATTATGAAAAGAAGTGCCAATATAACTATTGGCACCCAGGATCAGTATTTTTTTCATTTTTTGTCGGAATTCTCCTTATTATGTAGACTCCCGGTACCGCCTTCCACGACACCGTCCTGCCTGAGTACGCTTACAAAGGTACCGAAAAAGCAGCGGAGGTCCATACCCAGACCATATTTTTTCACATAGTCACCGTCCAGCTTTGCTTTGACGGGAATCTCCAGTTCGTCTCTGCCGTTGATCTGCGCCCATCCGGTGAGTCCGGGAAGCACATCATTGGCTCCGTATTTATCCCGCTCTGCGATCAGATCATACTGGTTCCAGAGCGCCGGCCGCGGCCCCACGATGCTCATATCTCCCTTGAAGATATTGAAGATCTGCGGGAGCTCATCCAGACTGGTGCGACGCAGAAATTTTCCGGTTCTGGTAATATACTGCTCCGGGTTGCTCAGCATATGGGTCGGCATATCCTTCGGCGTGTCCGTCCGCATAGTCCGGAACTTATAGATCTGGAAATGACTCTTATGGATGCCTACCCGTTTCTGGGTAAACAGGATTGGTCCGGGAGAATCCAGTTTAATGGCAATGCACAGGATCAGAAGGATTGGTGACAATACAAGAATACCAATGCCGCTTAACAGGACGTCAATGGTTCTCTTTATCGGTGTATAAGTACGGATCCGCTTCTGCGTTGCTGTCGTCATGTATCTTCTCCCTTCGTGTTGCTCTTGCCCTGTTTCCCTGCCCGGAAACCATTCGTACTACTCTTATCAGGATGGGGCCATCGGCTACTCTTCTGCCGGATGATAGGTGGTTACAATTTTTTCCACTGCTGCCCGGATGTCACTGTTTTCATCCATGGCTTCCCGCTCCAGCTCCACCAGCTGGCTGCGGAACACTTCTTCATCGAATTCAATGGGTTTGCCGATGAAGATCATCTTATTGGCCGTTTCCTTCAGCCCTTCTTCGTTCATCAGCAGTTCTTCGTACATTTTTTCCCCGGGACGTAAGCCCGTAAATACGATCTGAATATCCTCTCCGACACGATAGCCGGACAGCTTGATCAGGTTCGTGGCCAGATCCAGGATCTTCACCGGTTCTCCCATATCCAGCACGAAGATCTCGCCGCCCTTCGCATAGGCTCCGGCCTGCAGTACCAGAGACACGGCTTCCGGAATCGTCATAAAATACCGGATAATGTCCGGGTGGGTCACCGTCACAGGACCGCCTTCGGCGATCTGTTTCTTGAACAGGGGGATGACGCTGCCGTTACTGCCCAGTACATTACCGAATCGTACTGCCACATAATTGGTCCGGGAGTTGCGGTTCATGGACTGGATCAGCATCTCACAGAGCCGTTTGGAAGCACCCATGATATTCGTGGGGTTTACCGCCTTATCCGTGGAGATAAGTACGAATTTATCCACTCCGTACCGGTCTGCTGCCTGTGCTACCTTATAGGTACCGAATACATTATTTTTAATAGCCTCGTGTGGGCTGTCCTCCATGAGCGGCACATGTTTATGTGCAGCTGCATGATACACGATATTCGGTCGATATGTCTCGAAAATGCTGTCGATACGCTCTTTGTTACGCACGGATGCGATCAGTACCACCAGATCCAGATCCGGATACTTGCGGATCAGTTCCTGCTGAATGTCGTAGGCATTATTTTCATAAATATCCAGGATGATCAGCTGCTTCGGATGATGGGCTGCCAGCTGTCTGCACAGTTCACTTCCGATGGAACCGCCGCCTCCGGTCACCAATACCACCTTGCCGCCGACATGTCCCAACACTTCTTCCGTATTGATACGGATCGGCTCTCTGCCCAGCAGATCCTCGATCTCCACTTCTTTCAGACTGGATACGGAGACATCCCCATTGATCAACTGATAAGTTCCAGGAATGGTCCGCAGTTTACAGCCGGACTCCTTGCAGATATCCAGAATTTCTTTTCTCGTCTGCACACTGGCAGAAGGAATTGCGAAGATGATCTCATCAATACTATATCGTCCCACAGCATCCAGAATACTCTCTCTGCCGCCAACGATAGGCACGCCACGCATAAGTTTGCCGTGGCATCCGGGCTGGTCATCGATAATGCACTTGGCCCGCATGCTTAAGTAACGGCTGTTCTCGATTTCCTTGAGGATCATGTCACCACCGGCTCCTGCGCCGATGATCATGACATTGACACAATGTTCCTTGCCCAATAGATTCATACGTTTGTTATTGATCAGACGCAAGATACGATAGCCGAAACGGATACAGCAGATGGCCAGTGTCAGCAGGAAAAAGTACAATACTGAATAGCTTCTGGGCATCCGGTTGTCTGTAAATTTGCAATAGACGAACTGCGCCAGTGACGCGCAGGCAGTTGCCCCCACGATATTGACCAGTTCATTGGCACTGGCATAACGCCATACGCTGCGGTACAGTTTCCATATTACGAAAAATATCAGAGTTCCTATAATATTCGGGATCAGGAGGTTTTCACAATGTTTAAAAAATAGAGGATCAATATCCTGAAAAGAAAAATCATACCGGATATACAATGCTGCAAAGGACACCAGCAATATGGACATAATATCCATGATCACCAATGCAATGATCCTTTGCAGAGGAACTTTTGAATTGTATTTATTCTCCATCACAGATTGCCTTTCTCCAAGCGATGAACAACAGGGTGATCGTCAGACTGGATACTCCCCAGGAATACTCCAGCAGGCCGAATGCCACCGGAATCAGCACGAATAACTGTGCCGCTGCTGCCGCAGGATCTTTCTTTTCCGCGTAGGTCTTGCCCAGCCTTATCAGAGACCACAGCGCCAGAACTGCAAATACGATCATCATCGGAACGCCGAAGTCCGTACCGTATTGCAGGAAAATGTTGTGTGCATGTCCCACCCAGTAATACTGATGCAGCTGGAATCCCTGTTCGGAATAGGGATGTCCCGTCAGATTCAGCTGGCTGATATAATATTTGTAAATGGTGCTTCGTACCAGCAGAGTATCCGTATCCTGATCCGGCTGCAATACCGGAATCTTGTTCGCCGGAATCTCGGTCTGTGCTTCTGCAGCTTCTGCCTTCATGGCAAGCGGAGAATGTTCCAATGCATTCTCAAATGTATCGAAAATTCTTCCCAGAGCTGCATCCAGATATTCATCGATATCTACGAACTTTTCCGAATTCCAGGGATCCCAGGAATGAACCTTTCCCTCGCTCCATTCTCCCCAGAACCATACCGGATGGTGGAACACCGGCGGCAGATATCTGGTAGCACTGAAGCAGATGGGAAATGTCAGAATCACGCACAATGACAATGCCATCAGATTCCTGAACCATTTTTTATAACTTTTCAGTTTACAGATCATCCACAGGAAGAAGCCGATCATCAGAATCGCCACTACCCAGCCGGTACGTCCTATGGTCAGCAGTTCAAAGCTCAATACCACACCGGCTCCCAGCCAGTAGTACAGCCGGATCCACTTGCTGCACCGGTTTTTCGTCACATACAGGATTTTGGCAAAGACTGCTGCCAGTACTTCCAGATAGAACAGGGCATTCAGGTTCGGATTGTTGTACATTCCCTGATATCTTACATTATCGTAAGGGCGGAACACACAACAGAATCCCTGAAACACGAAAAATCCAAGTATGATACCGTTCAGGCATCCCTGGAACAGATCTTCTCTCTCCTCGGCGGTATAATCTGTCAGATAGAAACAGCCGAACATCACCAGATAGCAAAGCGGCCAGATGTAATCGCTTCTGGAGAAGATCATCAGAAACATCATCACTCCCCACACTGCCAGAAATTTCTTCTCAAGGACAGGATATTTTTTCTCAACGGCCACACGGATCACCGTATGGATCAGGGCATAACCGGTCAGGAACACCGCCAGCGCTGCCGACACTCGACCGTTCACAAAAGGATCAAACGAAGTTACTCCCACTACATAGGCAATCCCCACAGCTCCACCCAGAATCGTCCAGAGCAGATAAGGAAGCTTATGTGCCCTGATCTCTCCCCATTTGCAATGGGACAGCAGTATCACTGCCATAATGCTGCCGGTCATATTGCGGAAAGTCTCAATATAGCCCTCTCTGCCGGAACCGGTCTTGGTTCGCTGATCGATCAGGCAGAACATGAAAAAGCAGAGGGTATATACTATCCTCTTCCATGACCATATATGAAACGTCTTGCCCTTTATTGTAAAGTCCATTTTGCTATCCTCATTTTCTTTGCTGTCATTGCATACTCTTCTATATTTTAAACAATTTACGGTATAAGTACAAGCTTTTCTTTATCGGTCCATAAATTCTCATTTTCATTAAAGTATTTCCAAATCTGAAAGGCACCGATATTCCACCGATGCCTTCCCTACAACGCAATATGTATCTTCTTCTCCACTATTTTCCGGGCCGCCTCTGCACAGTCCAATGTAATCTCCCGATTGTCTATATCGTAGATTTCAGCTTCAAGGATTTTGATGATTCCATTGTTGCCGGCATGCAATATTGGCAGTAATTCCTCTGCTTCTGCTGCGATCCCTTCATTGTATAATGCCTGCACCGGTTTAGGGGTGCTGAACAGAATAACGCATTTTCCCCGGTATCTCCGGTTCACCCGTCTGAAAGAGGCATCTATTTTACCTGCGGCGCCTTTATCATCTGTAATTACGCAAAATTTTTCCTCTTCTTCCGGCAATTTCACAAGAACATGCAGGCATACCGCAAGCATTTCTTCCCCAAGGTTGTCTCCGGATTCCTTATTTTTTCGCACCCCGGAGAAAAAACGCGTGTAAAAGTCCTGAGTGTTTTTGCTTTTCTCTTCTACTATATTTCGAAGTCCCTCATCTTCAAGAAGTGTCTTTGCTATTGTACTTACCGGACTGTTGATCATCCGGATTGCCCAGATCAGATAATTATTCACCTGTTGTCTGGAAGCGAAGCAGCTTTCCATAATATCCTGCAATTATTCTCCCGCCGTCCCGGCTACCACCGTCACAGATTCCTTCCCATAATACTCCGCGCAGGCCGTATTTACCCACACATAGCCATTCTCGGGCTGCAGATCGGTATACATGAGCAGTTCCACATAATTCAGCGGTCGGAATACCGGATTTTTCACGGAATCATCCTTCAGCACCGTGATCCGCTCTTCCCAGCCGGCGCCGTAAGCCTGTGCCCAGCCGTTTCTCCACATGCGGTAGGCACGGTAACTGGTGGTGCTCTGGACATTGCCGAACAGAACGACTGCTGCCAGAAGTGCCCCCGTCACTGCAAAATAACGCAGGAGATATTTCTGTGCCAACAGGTCTGCCTTTTCGCTCTTTTCCGCTTTCAGAACCCGCTTTGCGATCCAGCCGCACCAGTACAGTACATTGGCCACCATCCACAGCACATAAAAATACCACAGGATAGCGCCCTGCCTTCCGCCGCCCATGGTGCCGTCCACGTAGATCGTTGCAGTAGCCTGGGAGGCGTATACTCCGAAGGTCAGCGCAGTAAACAGGCCGGGGAAGCGAAACTCATAGTTCATTTTTCTGACCGCTTTCCAGAAGAAAGGGATCAGCAGAACCAGTAGCAGCAGGACCTTCAGATTCGTCCAGCTGATAATATTCAGAAAAGTTCTCTCCAGGGACAGCCAGATGGCCATCAACGGGGAATTGGCTGTGCTGCCGCCAAAATTGCCGTTGAGTCTGGTGGCTGTCAGCGGAGAAGTCACACACATCAATACGCTGAGTGTCTCTAACAGAGTCACGATCCAGGTCCGGCGAAATGCATCTTTACGGCAGATCAGGAATAAGATCTGCAGACAGATCAACAGGCACATGGTGGATACGCTGGTGGAAAAATTGTTGCCACCCACCAGAATCGCCAGCAGGCAGGCCAGCACGGTAAGCACGACCCGCTTTGCCTTGCCGGTCTCGCGAAGCGCAATTTCCAGATACAGTGTCAGCAGGATCAGTGACAAGCTATACACAAAAGTGTAATTCACCGAACCGTTATACCAATAAAAGCTTTCCTCCGGATAGGGGCAGTAGAGCACCTGGAGAATTGCCATGGGAATACCGATAGGCAGGATCAGCCAGCGGTTCTCCTTTGCCTGGCCCGCAATGCATTCTCTGAGCAGCAGGAACTGGGACAGGATCACGGAACCGATCATCAGATAGGGGGTGATCCGGTAAAAATGTTCTCCAAATGCCGCAGGCTGCAAAGCCGACAGAATCAGTATGGAAAATCTGGCTTCCCACACATTTTGTGCCAATGTCTGGTATATCGCATGAAATACACCGGCGATTCCTTCTCCGGCCTGCATTGCCCGGTACATATATTTTCCGAAAGACCAGTCATCCGCAGAGGGATAATCGTATTTTGCGATCGTAAACAGCGGCCACAGGATCACCGCCAGTGCCAGGATCCACGCGATGTGGATCAATATCATTTTCTTTCGTTCTGTCAGTTTCATTGGTATAAAATATCCTTTCTTACAATAGATCCGGTGTCCAGTCCATATCTACATCACTTCCGCCGCTGTCTCCACCGGAACTGCCGCTGTCACTGCTTCCGCTATCGTTGCTGCCGGAATCACTACTGCCGGAATCACTGCTGCCGCTGTCATCATCGTCGTCATCGTCATCATCATCGTCATTATCCTGCACAGGTTCCGGGGTCGGAGCCGGTGTGGGCGCAGGGGTCGGAGTGACTGCAGGCTTTGTCGCAGCAGGTTTGGTCGTGGGCTTTGGCGTGGTGCCGGGATTCTGGGTGGCTGCAGGTTTCTGAATACTTCCGCCGGTCTTGTCTCCCGACACGGTTCCGCTGCCGGTGATCGTCTGCCCATCGTTACCGGCTGTACTGTTGCCATCTGCACTGCCGGTGATTTTGCCGGTAATGCTTCCCGTGATGCTTCCGGATGCAGTAGTATCATGGTTTTCTTCATAAGCCGCAAAAGGATCCTGTTTTGCCATTTCTCTGACCGCACCGGCGCTGACCCAGTATTTTCCGTCAAACCATTGTACTTCTCCGTCAAAAATACGGATCTGCGGGGTATCACTGTCTATGGCACCCGTGGTGTTGTCCGCTGCGTTGCCGTTCTCTCCGCCTTCCGTGGCGGCACCGGTTCCCTCTGCTGTATTTGCATTGTCCTCTGCTGTCATATCCTCTGTCACCTCATAGGACGTGTATCCCGGACGGGTCTCCAGTCCGATCATTTCCCCGCCAAAACGATACTCCTCTGCGGTAATATCCCCGCCGATTCCCTGCCACAGGCAGTTCTCACCGGTAGCATCATAGGCATAGAGGATCAGATCCGTATAATCTGTTCCCTCCAGCAGTTTTTTCTTGATTTCTTCGGAGGGCTGCTCTGTCAGGATCTTTCCTTCGGAATCAAAGCTTCCCGTGTAAGTGATATATTCCATACCCTCCCGGTTGTTCCAGAGGGAATAGACATCCAGCGCACCTTCTCCGGTATGGACATCGCAGGTATAGTCTCCGGTGAGCACACCGCCCTGCATGGTTCCCTGTTCATGGGTAATGCTCCCGGTAGCGCTGTCCACGCTCCAGGCTTCGAAGGTGCCGTTCCAGTCTTTCATGGTTTCCGGTGTATCTGCCAAAGGCGCTGTTGTATCCGAAATCTCTGTCGTTGTATTTTCCCGGGCTCTGGCTTCTGTGGTTCCCGTTTCCTGTGTGGCATCGGGATTCTCAGTTTCTGCCGGATCCGCGATGTTCTCGTCCGCATCGGCCGCTGTCACTGTTACCAGCCGGATCGTTGCACCCTCCTGGCTCAGAAAACGTTTCGTGTCACTTCCGGTATACCACACCCTGGAGAAACATTGTCCCTCTTCCGTATAGCCGGTCTGTACATAGAGCAGAGGCTGACTGTCTCTTTCCAGATAGTAGTTTCGCTGTCCTTCTTTCAGTTTGGGCATCATGGTGGTGAACCAGTCCTCGCTGTCGATGAGATTCACGCTCTCACTCAGATACTCGGTCAACTCCAGATCATTTTGCATTTCCTGTGCACGGCTGCGGATCCCCTCTGTCTCTTCCTCCAGATTCACGCTGAGCTCCTGTAGAGCAGCAAATGCTTCCTCATCCGCATAGAGCCGGTAATCCTGTTCCAGCATATCCCGCTGTTTGCGGATGTATCCCGCTCTGTTGTAGGCATCGGCCAATGTCAGATAATCCTCCTGGGTAAACTCTCCTTTATTATATTTTGTCTCCAGATTGAGAATCTCCAGCTCCAGCTCTGAGAGCATCGGCTGTGCCTCTACGGGAGTAACGGCATCCTTCGCATTTTCATCACTGCCATCTCCGCAGGCCGTCAGGGATGTTACCAGAACAGTGCTCATGGCCAGTGCCAGAAATCTTGTTGCTTTTCTTTTCATCTTTTTGTCCTATCTGTTTTTCATTCTTAACTATTGTGCATCACTGATCAGTTTTCGCAGGAAAGTATCCGCCTCCGATCCCTGTGCATAGGTTCCCATATTCAGTACCTGTTGTGCCAGAGCATAGATGCTGCGGGCCTGCACCGGACCGTAAATGGTAATGTCCTTGCCATCCTTGTTCAGGATGATGTATCCGCGGAATGCATATTCCACCTTATACTGGTTTGCCGGAAGGCCGACCAGTACGGAAGTGAACCGGTATCTGCCACTCACGGTCTCATAAATACTATCCTGATGGGTGCCGTTGGCATTCGTACCGTAAGCCAGTCCGCTGATGACTTTTTCGCCGCCTTTGATCATGGGATAGCTTGTCCGGTTGGCATTGTTCATGACCAGTGTTCCGTATTCCTTCAGATGATAGCCGTTCACACCATTTCCCAGCAGTTGTGCTCTGAGGTCCGTACTGATACCGGTCTTAAAGCGGATTCCCGCTTTTCCGGTAATCCGGATGGAAAATCCATGGTAGGTCAGCAGATCCGTAAGTCCCGGCTGTTCTGTGGCCACATAGGCATTGTTACGATATTCCAGGGTCCAGACATACATGCCGATAGGCGCTCCGTTCTCATTATACCGGTACACGACCGCCGACTGGGCATTTCCGTTCGGCAGTTTGACGATACGGCGGTTATTCCGCACCTGTGGTGTATAGGCAATACCGTCCACGTAGATCGTGGAAGCATCGTAACCCGACGGTACCTGCAATACCACATTGGTAGAGGAGGTCGGCATCGGGCAGGGGCTGGCCGGCATATTTTCATAGACCGGAATCTTGAAGACAAAGGTATTCTCCAGCGCTCCCGCACTTTCATACAGTTTCTTCATGCTCAGTGCCTCACTGGTGGGTGCTGAGATGTTCTGCATATACTGATGGGTATATACCGGATTGCTGGCAGTGGGGGATACATTGAATTTCTGTAAATACAGGGTATCCTGGCCCTTACGTATGTAGCTTGCGGAGATTACTTCCGCTCCTCCAAGGATCGAGTAGTAGGCTCCATGCCAGTCATGATCTTTGGCATAATTCAATCCATTGCGGATCACTTCTTCATTGGTACTGCCGGAAGCTCCCACATTGAAATAATTGTAATAATGTTCATAACCGGGATAGGTGCCGGAAATCAGCGGGGATGTCCCCTCTCCCTGCTCCTGCAGTACTCTGGCTGCCAGATGGAACGGGCTGACCTGCCGGTTCTCCTCCGCACCGATGGACCAGAAAATATGGTAGAATTTCATTGAGGTCTCCGGTGCGTTCTGACTGCTGTTCATGAAGGTTCCCTCGAGGAAATTCTTTACCGCTTCTTCCGTATGATAGCTTGCGTTGTAGGTCAGCTGTTCAAACTGGAAAATAGCATTCTCCTGCAGGGAATTTCTGGGGTCCATGTATAATTTCAGTACATCTTCCGAAGCGAAATACCAGTTGGGGCTGTGCTGTCCTTCCTTGCAATAATCCCCGTAACTCTTATAGACCAGACTTTTTCCACCCTGCAGTTCGTTGTTGACTGCGGTCTGGAAATCCAGTCCGGTATTCTGTCGTACAAAGGTCCAGTTGGGATGTTTCTGTTTCAAAGCCTGCAATGCCGGCCGGTAGCTCTCCGGGAACTGCTCGATGTCCGCATAGACACCGGTGGCATTTTCCTCTGCCAGCATAACCGCCGCTCCGGGATTCATGCCGTACAGTTCTTCCCATTCCAGAAAACGTTCATCCGAGCATGCCAGATAATCCCGGGGGATATATCCCTCGTAGACCATGCCCTTTACCTCGGCGGATACTTTTTCCCAGACCTGATAGTCTTCATCCACCGCCACATCCCGGATCTCCACCATCTGTCCACTGGGCACGGTGACCACTTTTGTGCTGTCTTCCGCCGCTTCCGCACGGATCGTCAGATCATCGCACAGATAGACCAGTGCCATGACCTCCCGGTCTTCTACGATATTCTGCAAAGCCCCTCGTGCTTCTTCGATCCATGCCTGATCTTCTTCATCCAATGCATGCGTCTGATAGGTATTGCCCTCGTAGGTGAATATAAATGCCGCCAGGAGAATTGCTCCCAGAAATGCCAATTTTCTCTTCATGTAACGTGACTCATTCCTTATTCTATGGTTGCTGTGTTGCCCGTTCTATCCTGCCTCTGCGTCGGGCATCACTCTATGTGCTTCAGTTTCTTATGCAGTACCCGGATTCCCTTCGGTGCAATGGCAAACAGTGTATGATAACACTTGTTCTTTTTGGTAAGCCAGGGATTTTTCATGGCTCTCCACCAGCCGTGACGCAAGTCACGCACCACCCTGCGGTAAAATGCGTTGTCCCCGGCCATCTGGGCAATAGGGATGTGCAGCAGATAATCCAGCCGCTGGAAGATGCCGAACCGGAATGCGATTTCCGACAGCTCCGGATATTTTCTATCCACCAGTGCAAGCACCATGTCCGCATTGTCGATATTGTCGGCGAATACTCTGGAGAACCGGTTCTTGTCTCTGGTATTGCTGTCCGGACGATAAAATACATGATACGCCTGTCCGGGAATGCATGCAATCCCCGGAACTGCACTTTCCTCCCGGGTCAGCATTTTTACTAATAAATGAAAATCTTCATTCAGTGCCCCCACCGGAAATTGTTCTATGGTAAACAGGTCCTTCCGCAAAAGCTTGGTACAGAAGGAGCAGTCTCCGCGGTGCATCAGAAGTTCCTTCAGAAAACCTTCTGCCGGGATCACCTGTTCCGTTGCCACCGGCTCGCAGATATTCGGTAAAATATTGCAGTCTTTGTCGATTTCATCTCTGCCGACCTGCGCTACGGGCATTCCGGTCTTTTCGATTGCCCCGTACAGCCGCTCATACATATCCGCCTCCACGTAGTCATCGCTGTCCACAAAGCCCACATATTCTCCCCCGGCCTGCTGTAATCCGAAATTCCGGGCGGAAGAAGGCCCGCCGTTCTTTTTATGGAAGACGCGGATTCTCTCATCCTCCGTTGCCAGCCGGTCACATAATGCCGGTGTCTCATCCGTGGAACCGTCATCGATCAGCAAAATCTCCAGATTTTCGTATGTCTGTGTCCGCAGGCTTTCCACGCAGCGGGGCAGATACGGTATGATATTGTACACCGGCACGATCACACTGATCAGCGGTTGCTTGGTTACACTACTGTTCACTGTTTATTCTCCTATACATAGACCGCTCCGGGATCACAGGGGCCGGAGAGCAGGGGCCGTCATTCCATAATTGTGGAATCACCGGGGCAGGTGTTGTGATGTTCAGCATCACATCCTGGCCGGCATCCAGCATTTCCTGTTCTTCTGACACTTCTGGCAAGAACTTCATTTTCCGGCACAGTTCGATCAATCTTTCCGCAGCCGTCCGGGCATTCCATTCCCCGGCAATGGTCTGCTGTGCGTTTTCTCCCAGTCTGCGGCACTCTCCGGGATCCCTGAGAAGCCGTTCCACGGTCCGAAATAATTCCTGTTCCTCACCGTCCCGGTACATCCTGCCGTTTTCTCCCTGACGGATCAGCCAGGGAGCCGCTCCGATCATATGATCTGCCACCACAGCACAGCCGCTGTTCATGGCTTCATTCACCACTGCCCCCCAGCCTTCTTTGCGGTCACTGGTGACCAGATAGATTTCTGACTTTTCCATGGCCGCCCGGACTTCTTCCGGGCCTTGAAAACCGGGAAAGGTGATCACATCGGTCACTCCGAGTTCCTCTGCCAGGCGATGCGTCTCTTCCTCCAGTTCCCCTCCGCCGATCATGGTAATATGAAACGTATTTTCTTCCAGATGTTCTTTTAAATAAGATGCTGTTTTCACCACCAGCTCCGGATGCTTCCAGTCGATCATCCGGGCCGCCCACAGAATACTGCCCGGTTCTTTGTGATTGAAGGGCTGCCCTGCCTCGTAATGCCTGGTCTCCGGGAAATAACCAAAGCGCAGCATTTTGCCGGGGTAGGCATGGATCAGGTGATAATCGCAAGGCACATAGGCTCCTGCGCACAGGAAATACACCGGTGCCTTACGGTATCTGGTGTGATCCTTGTATTTTTGCAACAGGCCTCTCGGAGAAACAGCCTTCCATTGCCCTTCCTTATATAAGCGTTCATTATAACGGAAGATCGGTTTTCCGGCAGTCAGTCTCTCCTGAATATAGCTTTCGTCATCGCATCCGCCGAAGATCACCACACCCGCGGTAAACAATAGTTTCTCAAAATCTTCCGCATCTGTGACGGCGTTGCTGTTCGACTCAGAGCCGGGCGTTTTCTCCCCCCCAGACTTATGTGCACACGAATTCTTCGCAGCGTAGCGCACGTAGGGACGTTCCTCGGCCTGCCAGCCCATCTTCACCCGCTCTTCTTCCATGGGCTGTGTCTGCAGGAAACAGAAATCTCCCTCCAGCAATTCATACAGAGCATCACAGAAGGGCAACTGATGATGATTAAAATAGTTTGAGACAAATATCAGCTTCATTCCTTCCTCCCTGCTATGTTTGCATAGATTTCCTGCAATTTTGCGAAATTCTGCTCTTTATCATGGGTTTTTCTTGCATGTTCTCTTGCATTTTTTGAGTATTCCAGCATTTTCTCCGGAGAACTCCACATTTCGATAATAGAATTTGCCATGGAATTTACAATATTTTCCAATTCTTCTGTTTTTGTCGTTTTATAATTTCGCATGTTATTTTTACTTTCAAAAGCATCTGACGCATATTTGTCATTTTCAGCCACTTCCGACAGCTGATGTCCCCGGCACCACAGACCGTCCCTTCCGCCATCAAACAGGCTGGGGATTCCCCCTACCTCCGTGCTGATGCAGGGAACTCCCAGAAGCATGGCCTCTCCCAGGGAATTCGGTGAATTTTCCAGAGAGGAACAACACAGGAACAGATGACTTTTCAGAAATCTTTCCTTCATTTCTTCTCCGGTCAGTTTTCCGAGGAAGTGTACCTTGTCCTCCAGCTGTCCTTCCCGGATCAGTCTGCGCAGGTAACGGCCATATGCCGATATTTTCAGCTTTTCCTTCGGCGTCCGGTATGCCGTCAGATCATTTCCTGCCACATACACCTGTACCCGGGGATATTTCTCCCGGATCTGTGGCAAGGCCTGCAGCAGATAGTGCAGTCCTTTCAGAGGATAATCCGCCTGACTGACGAAAATGGAATAGGGTTCACAGTGCTCCGGCTGCCATTGTCCTTCATAAAAGGAAGCCCGCAGGGTCTCATTCATCGTATAATAATGTACCTTGGGATTCCATGCGGTAGTCACTGCCCTGTCCCAGGCGGTTCTTCCGGTGATATTGCCGGCAAGTCCTATTGCTTCCCTCTCCATTACACCTCTGCGGGCAAATTTTTCCTGCTGGCTGCGCAGGGTATCCTTCTTCACCAGATCCCGGAAAGTGGTCTTGTGGATCTCCGATTCCGGCATATCGGCAAAATATGCCTCCGCACACAACGTACAGATTCCCTGAATTCCCACCAGTATCTTCTCCTTGTGGGGAAACACCCGGCATACTGCCAGTGTGTGTGGATATTCCGTGCCGAAACAGTGGATCACATCCGGTGAAAAGTCTTCCGTGATCCGATGCAGTTCTTCTTCCAGCAACGGCTGATATCTGTCGGGGTGTACGGTGTCTTCGTGGAATCCATAACATGTGATATTATATATTTCAGCATCTGTATTTGTCTGTAAATGCTCCCGGTCTTCTTTTTCCCGTGACATTGCTATCTGCAGTCTCCGGGGCACCTCCGTATCTGCCAGCACCGGGAATGCCACAGCCAGCTCCAGGTCACTGGAATTCTCCGCGGCTACCTGCTCCAACAGACCGGACAGCCAGCCCTCTTTATTCGAAGCTTCTTTATGCAATGCTTCGGCTATGACCGGAAGCATGATATTGCAGACCCACAGCACTTTCATAAATTAAATCCTCTTTTAATTAAAGATCCAGTTTAGATACGGAAGCAGCCGTATCTCCACATCATACATTCCCCGCAACAGCATTACGAAATACAATAGATATGCTGCAACAACGCCAATAATACACAGGGTTCGGAGCCATCCCTTTTTGGCATCCTTCAGCACACCCGGAATCAGGAAAATCTGGCTTTGGATCAGGTAATATGCCACTCGGGATACTTCCGGGATAAAGGAGCCGCAGGAATAGAGCACCAGTCCCGCCAGATTCAGGTAGAAGTAATAACGGTTTCTGCGATTTTCCTGAACGCTGTCCTTCCAATAGATCAGGCACAGTATCAGCACTGCCAGGCATTTGGCGATGTTGACATAGGATAACTGTCCGTTGTCGAACATGGAATCCTTGTAATAGGGATAGAACCGGAAGATAATATTCCGGTACACATCCTGTCCGAAGATCAGAGATAAGATCAGTAATACGCCAACCGCATAGTGCCACTTTTTCAGCCGGATCCGGCACAAGAGATCTATCACAATATATGCCGGGATGACCAGCAGTACCGATTTGTGGATCGTACAGCCCAGCAGCACCCAGAGAAGAAACTTCCCATATTCTCCCCGCAGCACATATTTCTGCGCATACATGACCAGTGCCAGTGCGAAATAGTAACGTACCGAATTCATACTATTAAAGTAAAATCCCTGTGTCAATAACAGAAACAGGGAAAATACATACCAGTCCGCCTGATCATGCAGTGCCTTCAGGAAAAAGAAGACCGTAATCAGGGAAAAAAAGCCAAAGATCGGAAGATAAGATCCCTCTCCGAAGATCAGATGGAAAAATTTCACCAGATACACAAAACCGGTTTCGTAGGAGACATGCCTTCCCTGATCGATCAGCTGAAATTTCAGCCAGTAGACCCAGTAATCACCGCCCACAGCAATGCGGCAGGCAGAAACCCCGGCCAGGAGACAGAAGATGGCGAATTCCGCCACAGCATTGCACGCCTGCTGTCTGTCCGGCCCGGCCGCCATCAGATCCCCGGAGGTATTCCCACGAAAGGAGCGTCTGCCGGACAGATATTCTGTCGTATAGTCACGATTTTTTACCAGAAAACCGAATGCTACGGTAACAGCTGTCAATATGATATACACCAGTGCGCTCTTCTCCATGTGGAACCTCCTTTCTTTATGGCCTTTTTTCCAAAAAGCAAGCTATCGTCCTCCTGCCTCCCGGATGCCGTCACGCATCCACTGTCTGGCCTGCTGCAGGCTTACCTCTGTGCACAGCGTACCCTTATGAGCATACAAAAACCGCAGTGCCAGCGGCCATTCCAGCCATCCATACAGATAATGATACAGTACTCCTCTGTCATGGAAAAATTTTTCATTATAGCCATGAAACCAGGTGGATTCCCCGGCTTCCTCTCTGCCGATGGTCACCGGTGCGGTATATACACGGCAGCCTTTTTTAATAAACTCTGTCAAAAACAGGCTGTCTTCTCCATTGCTGTATTTTGCACCGCCGCCAAACAACAGGGAAAACGTGATTCCCGATCGCAGCAGGCTCTCTCTGCGTACAGCAAAACTGACTGCGCCATACCGCCCGCAATTATACCAACGTACCGGTTTCCGTTCCGTAATATGGTAGGTGCGGCGTTCTTCCTCCACCTCAATATTGAAAATGATCATATCGGCCCGGGGATTCCGTTCAAACTCCGCAAGAACAGCCGCCTCATAACCATCTTCATACACAATATCCGCATCCGAAAAAAGGCAGATGTCTCCTTCCGCCCGAAGGATGGCCTCATTGCGGCTTCTGCCGATGCCACGATCGGGAAAACTGCAGAAACGGATTCTTCCGTTCCCCGGAGATATCTGCATTTCCTCCTGCCCCAGCCGGTCGCACTGATTGATGATCACCGCATCCGATTGCAGGTTCATATGTTGTACGGTCTCCGGAAGAGAAGCATTCATTACCGATGCCAGAACTTCTACCTTCATGCCTGCTCTCCTCCGTGTTCTGTATTCTGTGTCTGCATGGCTCCCGGCAGAAAATAATAGCTGCGGATCAGCTGTTCATCCGCATTCCACAGGAAGGCTCCGTCCACAGAGCAGTCCTGGGTATGCAGATACTCTAATACCGCTTCCAGTCTCTTTCCTACCCGTTCTCCGGCCGGCACCGCCAGCAGAAATGCATCTGCCTTACGAAGTGTCTCTCCACTCTCCGGGCATAACAACGGACTGGGAACCGCTACATATTCCACCGGTATTCCCTTCCGGATCTTACCTGTCTTAGCCAGCTTCTGCAAATCCTCCACGACTTCCTTCGGATCCGCTTCCGGCAGTGCCACACATACTGCCACACGGCAGATTTCCGCATTTTCGGACTCCTTTGCCTGCTTTTTATCGTACACTTTCTCCAGCGTATACATCAGATTTTCCGCAAATCCCACACTGCGCACCGTTCCCAGACTGTTCAGTCCGTAGCGTCTGCGAAGTGTTGCCGGCAGCCAGATGCTGTCCTGCGAGATCTCCACCAGCAAAAAGAGGACTACTGCAAAAAACAGAGACAATACCGCCGCCAGAATGACTGCCCGCACCGGGCGCACATCCGGTACCACGACTTCTGCAAAATCTCCGTGATCCAGCACTTTGATCCGGTCGATCTCCACGATACTCTCTGCAAATTCGTCACACATGGTATCCTCCACTGCATGGGCCAGAGCAATACTCATCTCCGGATCCTGAGTTGCCGCCTGTGTCACCGGAACACTGAAATCCGAGGGAAGTGTTGCCGAGAGGTCTGCGATCCACTGATCTCTGCCCAGAGACAGTGCTTCCGAAGCTCCATTGTCTCCCCGTTCCACAGCCTCCTGCAGATGCTTCTCCACACCATCCAGGAATTCTCCCGTATGGATCATGGTGTTCCATGTAGCCTCGTTAATGTAGTACGCACCCGCCGCATTGGGGTTCTCTTTATATTCTACCTTATAAGTGGAAGAAGCCGCATACCCTGGATCGGGCTGCAGCACCACATTTTTTACATAATAACCGCCACCGAACAGTAATGTTCCCACTACTGTCACAGCCAGTATTTTCCACAGATTGCGGCATAGCCGCAGACACATAAGTCTCAGGTCGAAGGGCTCTTTTCCGTAGCTTACTTCCATGCGTCTACCTCCTGCCTTCTCAGTCGTCATCCTTCTCGGCACGACCATCGTAGGTTGCCTTGAAAGCCGTTACCTGTTCGCTCTCCACACCCTCGGTACTGTCCGGCCAGAACAATACCTTCAGTGTCAGAAGCATCAATTTAAGATCCAGCCACACAGAATAATTCTCGATATATGTTAAATCCAGTTTTAATTTATCATACGGAGAAGTATTGTACTTTCCGTATACCTGTGCGAAACCGGCCAGTCCCGCTTTCACCTTCATACGGAATGCGAACTCCGGCATGACTTCCATGTACTGTGCAATAATCTCCGGGCGCTCCGGTCTGGGGCCGATGAAAGACATATCTCCCCGCAGAATATTGATCAGCTGGGGCAGTTCATCCAGTCGGCATTTGCGGATCACCTTACCCACGGGAGTGATACGCTTATCCCCTTTCTGTGCCAGACGTGCCACGCCGTCCTTCTCGGCATCAGTGCGCATACTGCGGAACTTCATAATATAGAATTCCCTCTGTCCGATGGTGCAGCGTACCTGCTTGTACAGCACAGGACCGCCGTCATAAAGCTTGATGGCAAGCGCTGTCAGAAGCATCAGCGGTGAAGTCACCACCAACAGGATCAACGAGCAGATCACATCGATAGATCGCTTGATGAACCGCTGCTCCATACTCAGGGAGTACTCTCTGGTCAGCAGGATCGGCGTATCAAATACATGCAGTTCCTCGGAGCCAACTAAAATAACATCTGATATTTTAGGCATGACATAGACACGGATGGAATGGGCATAGCAGAATTTCAGGATAATATTACGATCCTTTTCATTAATATCCCAGATCACTACCGCATTGATCTCACCGTTCCGGTAATTGTCCAGAATCTCCCGGCACAGTTCTGTCGTACCTTTTTTAATGTGCTCACATTTTGTGATCTTATATTTGTCCTTACGGCTTTCAAATTTGTTGACAATGTATTCGATGGGACGATCGCCGTGGATCAGCAGAAGCTCTCTGGGCGGGAATGCTGTACGATAGATCTTGTTGGCAATATTGGCATAGATGATCACCGCTATGATCTGTAAAAATACCATCAACAGGAACATATCCGCCGGAAAAATGCTACGGGCCATCATACACAGTTCCGCATAGATCAGCACATCCGCCATCAGGGTTGCAAACACCTGGGAGAAAATAATCTCCGTGTTTTTCATGTATCCCAGACGCATGCCGCCGTAGGTCACGGAGAAAAATATCAGGATTGCACTGTAGATACCGTTTTCCAGCAGAAAGCCACGATACCAGATCTTCTGCAGGGGATCTACCAGCTGGAACTGGAAATGGAACTGCCACATGTAGGCAAACAGGCTGATCTCCAGCAACAGACAGATCATCGACAACCCTATATTGATCAGACGCTTAAAGGATTCCCTTTTCCGCAGTCGGTTTTCATAATAATTACCGTTTGTATTCAAAACAAACTCCTCCTATACTCTGCGTTTTACGGCGCGTACCGCCCAGAAGCAGAAATGCCAGGCACTGTTCGGCACTGACATGCCTTCCGCCTTACGGTACAGATTCCAGATCCTCCGCAAAGCTTCCAGCTTATTCGATGACAGGGATTTCCCTGCTCTCCGATATTTTACCAAATTTTGATCCAAACCACAAGCTACATAACCCTCCCGCAGTATTCTCCACCACAGGGCAGTGTCCTCACTCTTGATCTGGGGCATCTGCAGTTGTTCTTTCGACAGCTGTTCCATATCGAACATCACGGTACTGGTAAAAATTGTGGTATTTTTCAAAGCTTCTTTATAAGTAATCGTGGCCGGCACACGGACAATCTTTCCGGTGCCCTTGCCATTCTCATCGGCGAATTCATAGCCGGTAAACACAAAGGCTGCCTGTTTCTCTTTCAGAAAAGCCAGCTCTTTTTCCAGCTTGTCCGGTGTCCACAGGTCATCTGCATCCAGATAGGCCAGATACCGGCCTTTTGCTTCGTTGACTCCCAGATTACGTGCTCTCGCCGCCCCCAGATTCGTAGAGTAAGTCAGCATGCGGATTCTCGTATCTCCGGTTCTCTGAATATATTGTTCTATGATCTCCCTGCTGCGGTCCGGGCCGCAATCCTCCACCAGCAGCAGTTCCCAGTGTGGATACGTCTGTGCCCGGACGCAGTCCATCGTTTCTTCTATATAACGTTCTGCCCGGTACACCGGCACCACAATACTGATCAGTTCCTGTTCCATTTTGCTTTCCTGTTCCTAATTCTTACAAATCGTTATAGTTTTCCCTATCTTTCCGCAAGATGCCTACTTACATCACGATCAGGAAATATCCGCCAAAGGACCGCAGTCTGCCGTCCGCAGCCTCTTGCAATTCCTTCTGTACATCCTCCGACAGGTCCTCCGGCAATAAAATGTAGTCTATACCGGCCTTCCCGGCGCTGTCAAGGCACGCAGCAAAATCTATTTTCCTGCCACCGGCTTCTGTCGTGGTATTTTCATCTGTCCGCAGATATTCCGTCTCCCCGGTAGTCTCCAGGTGGCCCATCCACAGATACATATCTTCCTGCCAGGTCTCATAGGTATCATAGGAGTAGCTGCCCAGCGATGCATCCCAGATGCTTCTGCCGTATACCGGGTGGATCTCAGCGCTGTAGGCTCTGGCAGCCTCCATGACCTCCTTCGGCGCCCACAGACTGTATTCCCGTGAGTTTCCTTTTTCCGCATTGTATACAGAAAGCTGCTCCAGAATTTCCCTGGCGGGAGTTCCCTGTTGCTGTCCGGGCATTCCCGTCAGTGCCGGTATCTGCGTTGTCTGTGCCACGGTCCATTCCGACACCGGGTTTCCACCCAGGAACAGGATGCCCAGCAGGATCAGCGCAGCCATCCCGTTTCGCAGGCTTTTTTCTTTTAATAAGTTACACAGAAAGTCCGTTGCTGCCCATGCGATCAATGCTGTCTGGGGTACCGCCGCCCAGATCCATACATAAGAGTAAAAGGCGGTCTGGTATTTTAACAGGATCAGTGCCGTTACGGGACAGATACAGCCAAATGTCACCAGCGCTCCGTAAAGATACAGCCGTTTCCGTGCTTTTTCCGCCCCGGATGCATTGACTTCCTTTCCGGAACCATAGAGGACAAATCCCAGATACAGGATCGCCAGCAGCAAAAATGCCGCAAATTTTCCATGTTGTGTATAGTCGGTCCAGCCTGTCAGGGCGGACTGCAGAAGTGTCATCATTCTGTAGCCTCCTCTCCTGACCTGCCATGTGCATCAGTCATTTTCCGTTTTTCCCATCGTTTCCGGAACTGGGAAACCAACGCTCCAAGTATCAGCCATGCCACAGTAACAAGCAGGCAGACTCCTGCGCCATACAGGGTCCAGACTATGCAGGCCTCCGCCAGGATACAAAGGATCACGCCCGTATATTTTCTGTCCATCAGACAGAACAGCAGATACGGAAGCAACACCGCCGCCCGGATCGTCACACCGCGGAATCCTCCGTAAAACACATCAAATCCATCCACTCCGGGCATATAGGCCCCTGTACTGAACAGTATTCCCACGATCAGCAAAAACGTCCGTCTTTTCACAGAATTTTCCGGAAAAAGTGCTTTCCCCAGGCTTCCGTAAGCTACATAAGACAACAGCAGCGTAATGCAGGGGATCAGACGATACACCACGTCTACGGGTGCCATACCCGTAAAACGGCTGATGGCCCCGTACAGAGTGGGCAGGCACAATATTTTCAGCCGTAAGGACATCCCCATCGAATATGCCGTCCCCGTTAGAGGATTCACGGTATAAACAGCATTTTCCCTGAGAAATGTGTTCACGGTCTCCACCGTCATATCTCCGGTCAGCCACATGCGGTTCCCCGTCAGTATCCGCAGGATCTGCAGCAGGATCAGAAATGCCAGGATACCTGTGAGAATCTGTGTGCTTTTTTCCTTTGCCGTGTCTGTCCCGCTGTTTTGATCCGCAACCGGATCATTTTTACCGGCTGTGGCCCGTTTTCGTGTCTGTCTGGATATTACAAACAATAATATCGCCGCCAGCAGAACGATTCCCACCTCTGCCAGCAGCAGATCTGTTACAGTCAAAAAAGACCACCCTAACAGGCAGCCTGCCAAATGGGCGATCTCTGTCAGCCCGATAATGATCAGGCTCCCCCCGATCAAAATATCCGATGTCCGAAAAGTCATTTCATCTCCCATACCCGCCTTTTTCTTACACGGGCTTTTGTACATCTTACCATATTTATATGGACTTGACAAATATAACAGCATTTCCATACAACAAAAAACCGCGTACCGGAAACTTCCCCATTCCGATACGCGGTCTTTCTCAGTCTGCAGAGGAGAATACTGCATCTGCTTAATTAACAAACTCTCCCTGTTCCAAATAATTAAAATCAATATGTTACATAGCCTTATAATCCAGTCGGATGTTGTCGGCGATACGTGCGATGTACTCGCTGTTCGTAGGTCTTGTCCTTCCGGAGGCTACAGAATAGCCAAAAATCTTTTCGAATGTCTCCACATTTCCTCTGGACCAGGACACTTCAATGGCGTTCCTGATCGCGCGTTCCACTTTCTGATCTGTGGTCTTGAAATGTTTCGCGATGGTGGGATATAACAGCTTGGTAACGCTGCTTACTACCTCCATGTCTTTCCCTGACAAAATGATTGCATCACGCAAATAGTGATAGCCCTTCAAATGCGCCGGCACCCCTATCTCCAACATGATTTTGGTTACATATCTCTCTAACTCTGAATCTTTTACTGCAACAATATCCAAAACAAGTCCCCCTTTTTACTTGTCGAGTATTGCTCCTCTGCAGTGACTGATAGAGAAATCATATCATAGCTGTCGATATTTGAAAAGACATTTTTTCGTTAAAATATAGTTAAGAAACTAAAAATGTTACATTTTACCCCTATTTTGTAACATTTTTACGTACATAAAAAACGGATATTTATGCGGTTTTTCTTAAATTTCCTCTTTTACCAGGTAAATCGGACGGCGTTTTACTTCCATGTATGCCTTTGCCAGATACTGCCCCAGAATACCCGTACAGAAAAACTGTACGCCGCTGGTCATCAGGATGATGCACACCAGAGAAGGCCAGCCGGACACCGGATCTCCGAAGATCAGCTTCCGCACGATGATAAATATGATCATCAAAAAAGCGATGACACAAAACAGCACACCCACAAAGGAAGCGATCAGAAGCGGTGCCGTGGAAAATGCGGTGATACCGTCAAGGGAATATACCAGGAGCTTCCAGAAATTCCACTTGGTCTCGCCCTTGGCGCGCTCTACATTCTCATATTCCAGCCATTTGGTCTTAAAACCGACCCAGCCGAAGATTCCCTTGGTAAAACGATTATATTCCCGCATGGACAGGATGGCATCCACCATCTGTCTGGTCATCAGGCGATAATCTCTCGCTCCGTCCATCATTTCCGTCTGGGAAATCTTCTTCATCAGATGGTAAAATCTTCTGGCAAAAAAGCTGCGGATCGGCGGTTCGCCCTTGCGGGTCACGCGGCGGGTCGCTACAGAATCATACCCCTGCCAGATCCATTCAAACATCTCCGGCAGCAAGGAAGGCGGATCCTGCAGATCCACATCCATCATAACCACATAATCGCCCTTCGACTTTTCCAGTCCGGCAAACATCGCCGCTTCCTTTCCGAAATTTCTGGAGAAAGAGACAATATGCACACGGGAATCCTGTTCGATCAGCTTTTTCACTTCTCTCACAGTGCCGTCTTTGGAACCGTCATCAATATAGAGAAGCTCCAGTTCTATTTCCTTTTCCTTGAAAAAGGGATCATTTTTCGTCAATTCCTGATAAAACAGGGCAACGCTTTCTTCTTCATTATAGCAGGGAACGATCACGCTCAATAAGCTCATTTTGTAATCTCCTTATGTTTTCCTGTCGCTTTTTCAGGCTTATCTGCGCCACTGTGCGACAGATAACAGCTATATTATACTATCCTTCGATGCATCATTTCAAGGTCAACACTGTACTTTTTCCGCTTTTTGGATTATACTGGATTTATATATGTCTGTTCTGCAAACTACAGCATATAGGAAACGAGGTTATTTATGACTTTTTTTGAACAGTTTTTCAGCAATACCATTTTCCTGACTGCAGCCTTCGGCTGGCTGGTGGCACAGATTCTGAAGACGCTGATCCATTTGATCGTCTCCAAGAAATTCGTTGCGGAGCGTCTGGTCGGCAGCGGCGGTATGCCCAGTTCTCACTCTGCTACCGTATGTGCCCTGGTAACAGCGGTCTGCTACGAATACGGTGCGGGAAGCTTTGAATTTGCCATTTCCCTGATCCTGGCGATCATTGTAATGTATGATGCTATGGGAGTACGCAGAGAGACCGGTATTCAGGCACAGGTATTGAACGAAATGCTGAAGGTCTTCGAAGATATGGGCCGCAGTGAGATTTCCGCCCATGATAAATTAAAGGAATTCGTAGGACATACTCCCCTGCAGGTGTTGATGGGTGCGCTGTTAGGCATTTTATGCGGCGTGGTCATTTACAGCTTCTTACTCTGATAACCGATCGAGGTGTGATTATATGTGTAAATATAAATTTCGACGGCAGTTTCTGCAGACTGCGGTGCCTCTTCTGCTGACTGTCTCCATGATGCTTACCGGATGTGGACAGACGGGTAACTCCGATTCCCTGGTCCGTCCGATCCTCCCGGATAACAGCCCGGATTCCTCCACGGTTTCTTCCGGGGAAAAGCTTCCGGATCCCGTAACGATCGTTGTAGAGGATGATTCCACTCCTCCCGCTGAGGGCATGGTCCGCAGCCGTCTTACAAACGAATGGGTGGATGCCGATGTGGCTGCCACACGCCCCATTGCCGTAATGATTCCTAATGAGGCCTCTGCGATCCCACAATACAGTCTGTCCGATGCTTCTATTATTTATGAGGCGAATGTAGAGAACCGTATGACCCGGATGATGGCAATCTACGAAGACTGGCAGAATCTGGACAAGATCGGCAATATACGCAGTCTTCGTGATTATTATGCTTACTGGGCATTCGAATGGGATGCTTTTATCGTACATTTCGGCGGTCCGTTTTTCATCAATGAGTTGCTGGCGCAGCCGGATACTCAGGATGTGGACGGTACCTCCGGTAGTGATGAGGCTGCCTTTTTCCGTACTACCGACCGCAACAAGCCCCACAATGCTTATGCTTCCGGTGAAGGTCTGCAGAAGGTGATCGAGAAAAAGGGGTACAGTCTGGGATACCGCGGACTCAGCGATGAGAATCACTTCCGGTTTGCCACCAAGGCGGAACCGAACACCCTTGGGCAGTATGGTGCCAAAGCAAAGGATGCCACCTATATCGATATGTCCGGATGTTATCCGCTGACAAGGTGTTATTTTGAATTTAACGAGGATAACGGCCTCTATTACCGTTCCCAGCATCTGTCCGGAAGCACAGACGGCCCTCATATAGATGCCGCCACCGGAGAACAGCTGACTTTCAAAAATATTCTGGTACAGAATACGTTTCACGAGGAACTGGGCGAGGGGTATCTGGCTTTTCAGTGTCATGACACCACCCGGGACGGCTGGTTCTTCACCAATGGCAGAGGAATACATGTGAATTGGGAGAAGACTTCCGATTACAGTGCCACCAGATATTACGATGACAACGGGGACGAGATCATCCTCAATACCGGCAAGACCATGATCTGTATTATCGAAGATGGAGATTCCTTTACGTTCCATTAATGTAAATGGAAAGTTACGCGAGCAATGAGCCGCGCATAGGCATAGTGAAGACAGCGATGGGCGCTTGCGCACAATTCGCTGTCTTTACTTATGCCGAGATGCGGCGAACGCCGCGATATGAAATAAGATTGGCAGCGTTCTTTGCTGACAATCTTATGAATAGCGTGGCTCATTGCGGAGGGTTTTATCTTCGGGACATAGTAGAAGAAAAATGTAGATTACGCCCCGCTTGTCAGGAACTTCCGGGGCTCAGCAGAGAAAAAACACGAATTACGCCCCGCTTGTCGGAAACTTCCGGGGCTCAGCAGAGAAAAAACATGGATTTCGCCCCGCTTGTCGGAAACTTCCGGGGCTCAGCAGAGAAAAAACACGGATTTCGCCCCGCTTGTCGGAAACTTCCGGGGCTCAGCAGAGGAAAAACACGAATTACGCCCCGCTTGTCGCAAACTTCCGGGGCTCAACAGAGAAAAAACATGGATTACGCCCCGCTTGTCGCAAACTTCCGGGGCTCAACAGAGAAAAAACATGGATTACGCCCCGCTTGTCACAAACTTCCGGGGCTCAACAGAGAAAAAATGTAGATTACAAGGCATTTCGTAACGTAGGCTATAATAAATGCCGCGATGCCCACCGCGGAAGGATGTTCCGTTTGCTGTGGACGTTCGTGGATTTGAAACTACCATCCGCAATGAGCCACGCTATTCATAAGATTGTCAGCAAAGAACGCTGCCAATCTTATTTCATATCGCGGCGTTCGCCGCATCTCGGCATAAGTAAAGACAGCGAATTGTGCGCAAGCGCCCATCGCTGTCTTCACTATGCCTATGCGCGGCTCATTGCTCGCGTAACTTTCCATTTACAATATAATTACATTCGCGCATTTCACATCATTGGCGAGGTCGTACACTTTGCCGGTGGTGAGACCCAGAACTTTGGGGCGCAGCACCGCATTGGGAACGTTCTCCACAACACGGGCGGTCTCTCCGTTGCTCAATGCAACATCTGTGCCTACCGGATAGAGAATAACGCTCTCCAGGAAGCACCGCATAACTGTAATATCCAGCTCTTCCGTCATGGACATGATCATTTCCACGGCATCTCTGGGAGAAAACGGCTTCTTATACGGCCGCTCCGTCACCAATGCATCATAAATATCCGACACAGAGATCAGTCTGGCAAACAGGTCGATCTTGTCCCCTGTGATCCCCATAGGATATCCTTTTCCGTTCATTTTCTCATGATGCTGTAACACACCCAGCTTGATCTCCATGGACAGATCTTCCTTAGACTGCAGAATACGATATCCGTACACGGAATGCTGCTTCATAATGGCAAACTCTTCATCCGTCAGCCGCGCCGCCTTATTCAGGATCTCATTGGGTATTTTTGATTTTCCGATATCATGTAAAAGTCCTGCGATTCCGATCTCGTAGACCTGCTTGTCATCCAGTCCGTATTTCTGCGCCACGATCATGGACATCGTTGCCACATCCACACTATGTTTGAAAGTGTACTCATCACTGATCTTCAATGCACCGATATCCACTGCTACTGCATCATTATCCTCAATAGCCCGCAGCAGGTCATCCGTAATACTCCGGGAAGCATTGGTAAAATCCGGTGACTGCGTATCCTGATACAAATACTGCACTCCCTGTGCCACGCGGCTTCGCACGCTCTCTGAGATCTGTACCTTGGCAGGATCCTTCACCTTCACCTGTTCATATTTTTTCTGTAATGGTTCCGGCAGTTCCTGCGGCTTGTCCGCATCCGACGGCTTCACATCCTCTGTACCCTCACAGGTATAGATTCCTGTAACCCCCATTTTCTTCAGCGCATCGATATGGAAATCCTCCAGTCGGGTACGTCTGGCGATCAGTACACGGCCTGCACGGTCTATGATTGCCTGATCGATCATCATCCCCGGCTGCACAATGCGCAGCGGGACATATTTTCTCCTGATCATCGGTCCCTTCCCCTTTCCGAATGATTTTGGTTCATGCTTTATTGTAACATATCTTCATGAATTCTTAAAGATATCTGTCAAAAAGCTTAAAACTGCTTAAAAGACTTTTTATGGGACAATCCTTTATACTCTTCTATAGAAAAGACGATTATTTTGTCAAAAAAGGTTCTAACGGGAGGGATTTCTATGAATGCAAATGCAGCTTATCAGGTTCCGGTGCAACAACGCCGCCGCAGAATTTCCAGGCAGGAGATGCTCCGCAGGAAACGGGCGATCCGCAGAAGAAAACGCATAGTCTGCTTCCTCCGGGTCTCATTTGCCATCGTGTTGCTCCTGACCGCAGTCTCTTTCTGGCAGGATTACGGCCATGAGATTCTTCCTGCCGTCAATCATCTGTATTATCAGCTGACTGCCCGGTATGATCTGCCGGTTGTCCAATATGATTTTGCTGCACTGCGGGAAGAAAATGAATCTGACGCTGCCGGAAGTCTCTCTACCACCGCAGATACCGTAAGCATCACGGAAGCACTGGCTGATCTTGCCCAAAATAATGCCGAAGCCGCGGATTTCGTGGCAGACTACCCCAACAGACAAAATTATCTGGGACAGTCCATCGATCTTGCTTCCGATGTTCTCATTGGACAGGTGCCTCTGCTCCTGCAATGGGACAAGCGCTGGGGCTACGAGTCCTACGGTGATAGCATCATCGGTCTCGCCGGCTGTGGTCCCACCTGTCTGTCCATGGTCTATGTTTATTTCACCCACGATTTGAACGGCACCCCGAGAGAGATTGCCTCCTACTGTGAAAAGAACGGTTATTATACGGAAAATGGCACCAGCTGGTCTCTGTGGACCGAAGGGCTTCCTGCCCTCGGCCTGTCCGGCAAGGAACTTCCCCTGGGTGAAAACAGCATGAAAACAGCCCTGGATCAGGGCAAACTTATCGTATGCAGCATGCGGCCGGGGGATTTCACCACCTCCGGCCACTATATCCTGCTCTACGATTACGATGACACGGGCTTTTGCGTCAAAGATCCCAATCGGGTAAGCAATTCTTCCCGCACCTGGGATTATGACACGCTGTCTCCGCAGATCAAAAATCTGTGGGCCGTCAGCCCCACTGGTTTTTAACAATGTCTGCCAGAATCTTTGCTGTGCCGTCGATGCCGAACCGGCTGCTGTCGATCATGAGATCCTTATGGTCGAAAACGCTCTGCCAGCCGGGAATATAGGCTTTGTGGTAACGATTTCTGGCAGCATCCACATCCCGCATCATTTTCTTTGCCGTCTGGGGATCCATCTGCAGGTTCTCCACACAGTTTTTCAGCCTTGCCTCATCGGGGGCATAGACATACACATTCAGATGATTCGGGATATCCTCCAGAATATAGTCCGCACAGCGTCCCACAATGATGCAGGATCCCTTGGCTGCAAAATCCCGGATGATATTTTTCTGGGTAAGAAAGATCTCATCCTTGAGGCTGGACATTCCCATTCCGAGCGGATACTGCCTCCGGAAGAAAGTAGACTTCATACTCTCTTCTTCATCGCTGATGACAGATACCGGAAGGCCCATGCGCTTCGCCGTAGCCTCCACAATATCTCTGTCCAGGAATTCTATTCCCAGTATTTCGGACAGTTCCCTGGCAATGGAACGTCCCATACTTCCGAATTGTCTTGAAATCGTGATCACATACTGTTCCATGGATATCCTCTTTTCTTTTCTCGTTTAATCTGCGGTCACACGTACCGGTCTCTTCCGCCGTTTCTGCATGGTACGTACCACGCAGGACAGTGTGTAGTTGATGATAAAATAGATCAATGCAGCTACACCAAACAGCACAAATACATCCGATACGTTTACATTGCCAGTACCATTGTAACGGCTGGCTGCGGAAAGCAGCTGTTTGGTCCGGGCCATCAGTTCGATGGTCGCCACATTTGCCAGATAGGAAGAGTCCTTGATGGTGGTGATTACCTGACTCAACAGGGTAGGAATGACATTGCGGTAAGCCTGCGGCAGAATAATATAGATCATGACCTGTACCACATTGAATCCCTGTGCGTGGCCGGCTTCAAACTGTCCATGTGCGATGGAATTCAGTCCTCCGCGGATGATCTCCGCAATAACGGAAGAGGTAAACAGGATCAGAGCAACTGCTGCCTTGAACAACAGCTTGGTCTCTACTGTGGTCAGCCCGAACAGTTTCCGGTTGAACAGCTCCGGACAGGGGCAGAATACCAGGCATATGAAGATCCACAGCAGCAACGGTGTATTTCGAAATACTTCTATGTATACGGTGGCAATCGTGCCAAATATTTTCGTCTTTTTGCTTGTGCAGTAGTTTCTGCACAGGGCCAGTACCGAACCGATGACGATTCCCAGCACAACAGCGATCAGGGCAATGATCAGAGTGAATACCGTACCCTTGAGAATGTAGGCCATAACACCTTTCTGTCCCAGTATGGAAAAGCTTGCTTCCAGGTTACTCATTGTCCGTCACCGTCCCTTCTGTTCTCTGAAATGTCACCCGCTGGTCTCTTTTCTTCAGATGGATCTCCCAGACACTGGCTGTCTTGGAGAGGGGATAACATATAACGAAAAATAACAGTCCACTGACCAGATAGGCCGGAGCATAGGCTCCACCGGTATTTTCACCGGTGACAAAGCTGTAAGTCAGCGAGATCAGATCCGCTCCGCCGATAATATACAGGCAGGAGGTATTTTTGATCAGGTTTACGATCTGGTTCACCATGGGCGGCAGAATGATCTTGATGCTCTGGGGCAGGATAATATAATACATCCGCTCCACATAAGTGAATCCCTGGGACACAGCCGCCTCGAACTGTCCCTTGGGGACGGCCTCGATGCCCGCACGCACCACCTCGGCCATATAGGCTCCGGTGTATACGCCCAGTGCAACGATACCTGTCGGCAGGATTCCGATACTGTGACCGGAAAAAGCCAGCGCATAGTAGAAGAAACACAGCTGAAGCAAAATCGGTGTATTCTGCATGATCTCCACATAGACTCTGCTGATGATCTGCAATACCTTTTTTCCGCTGGTAGCCATCAGGCCAAAGATCACACCCAGTGCCAGCGATAACAGGATCGCAAAAAATGCTGTCTCCACAGTATTCAGAAGTCCTAACAGGAATGTGCTCCTGTACGCCCAGACCTTGCCCCAGGCTCTTGCTGAAATAATACCAGACATAGTGTTTCCTCCCAGTTACTTTTTTCTTTTTTACTCTAATCCGTTCTCTGTGATCAGGCTGTCAATGGTACCGTCTGCCAGCCATCCCTGTACCAGTTCATCCACGTATGCAGAGAAGCCGGAACCCTTGGTGGTAGCCACGCCATATTCCTGAGGGGAGAACTTGTCGTCGATGTAGGAACGTCCGTCAGTCTTGTAAATAGCCAGAATGGACTTATCTACACAGAAGGCATCTACTTCACCGGCACTCAGTGCGGTGGAGATTGCAGGGTAGTCATCATACTGCTGGAAAGAGATTCCGGTAGTCCACAGTGCGGGATCAAAGGTATCTGCATCAAAGCCGCTGCCATCGATCAGGCCTGCATCGATCATAGCCTTTACCAGTGCCTTTGCGGAAGTGGATCCGGAGGATACACCGACCTTCTTGTCTACCAGGTCTGCCAGGGAGCTGATGCCGCTCTTATCCTCTACCAGTACGGTTACATAGTCTGTAAAATAAGGAGTGGAGAAATCCCAGCTCTGCTTTCTCTCATCGGTGATGGTGAAAGTAGCCAGTACACAGTCAATATCGCCGGAATCCAGAAGCTCGGTTCTTGTAGCTGCGGTTACGGCGGTGAACTCTACATCCACGCCAAGGCTCTCTGCGATCTTCTCAGCCAGGCTGATCTCCAGTCCGGAATACTCACCGGTCAGGGTATCCTGGAAGCCAAAGCCTACTACTGCATTTTTAACGCCGACTCTCAATACACCACGGTCTACGATTGCCTGTACGTCTGCTGCCAGCTCGCCGTCTGTTGCAGGAGTTTCCGCTCCTGTTTCTGTGGTTGCTGCTGCGGTACTTTCCGCTGCAGGTGCTGTTGCCCCGGAAGCGGAGGCATCAGTGCTGCCGCATCCGGTAAATAAAGTTGCAGTCATTGCCATGACTGCTGCCAATGCAGTCCATTTTCTTAGATTTTTCATAACGTTTTCCTCCTTTAATTCCCTTTACTTATATATCTAAACACGAAGCCTTCTGACTGACATGCTGTAAATATGACTTCGTGGATAGACCTGCTGTTATGTAATGCTGCGGTCTAACGGATGATCTTGCCCAGGAACTGTTTTACACGTTCGTTGGAAGGATTGTCGAAGAAATGATCCGGCGTACCTTCCTCAATGATCTGTCCGTCTGCCATGAATACGATACGGTCCGCCACCTGTCTGGCAAATCCCATCTCGTGGGTAACCACTACCATGGTGATGTTTTCCTTAGCCAGCTTGATCATGACATCCAGTACTTCCTGGATTGTCTCCGGATCCAGTGCGGAAGTCGGCTCATCGAAAAGAATGATCTTCGTCTGTGCACACAGGGCTCTCGCTATGGCGATTCTCTGCTGCTGTCCGCCGGAAAGTGTTGTGGGATACACATGAGCCTTATCCCTAAGTCCTACCACATCCAGATAATGATAAGCCAGATCCTCGGCTTCCTTTTTGCTCTTGTGATGCAGCTTCATGGGTGCTATGGTCAGGTTCTTCAATACCGTCATATGCGGATACAGGTTGAACTGCTGGAATACCATGGAGATGGACTCCCGGATGATCTTGGTCTTGTTCGCATGGGTCAGCTTCTGTCCATCAATATATACTTGACCACTGGTAGGCTCCTCCAGGAAATTCATGCATCGCACGGTGGTGGATTTACCGGAACCGGAGGGTCCGATGATAACCAGCTTCTCGCCTTCTTTTACTTCCAGATTTACATTTTTCAGTACCTGGAGATCTCCGAAATTCTTACATACATTTTCCAGTCTGATCATTTTGCTCCTCCATTCTACGTTCCGGGCAGGAATTTTTGATAATAGAAAAAGGCGCTTTTACCGATCCGGTAAAAACGCCTTTGTTTTTATGGGTTACATATTATACAGTTTTGTGCGCTTTGTCAAGACTTTTATTTCATTAATTCTTTCAGGACCTCTTTTGCCTTCTCCAGCTGATTGTCCACCGGATCATCACTGTTGTAGTATGCTTCCCCGTCAAACTCGCATTCCACATCCGGTTCAATACCGGTTCCGTGGATATTGCGGCCATTGGGAGTATAGTAAGCGCTGATGGTGATCTTGATGGCGGATCCGTCGGTGAAGGGCATGATCTGCTGTACGATTCCTTTACCGAAGGTCGTGGTACCTACCAGGGTTCCAACGCCGTAGTCCTGGATTGCTCCGGCCAGAATCTCGGAGGCACTGGCACTGTTCATATCCACCAGTACCACCAGAGGTACTTCCAGAGGAGTCTTGCCGTCACAGGTATACTCTGTGCGCTTGCCTGCCTTGTCCTCGGTATATACGATCATGCCTTCCGGGAGCAGCTTTCTGGCAATTTTAACCACTGCATCCAGACTTCCACCGGGATTGCCCCGCAGATCCAGGATCAGGCCTTCCATGCCGGAGCCCTTCACGGTTGCCAGCGCATCGGTAAACTGGTCTATGGTCACATCGTCGAATTCCACGATCTGGATATATGCCATATTGTCATCCAGCATTTCGTATTTTACGGTGGGACTCTCTACCTTGGCTCTCTCCACGGTGACGTGCAGATAATCCCCGGCGCCCTGTCTGACAATGGTCAGATCCACTGTGGTCCCGGCTTCTCCGCGGATCATATTCACCGCTTCCGTCAACGTCTTACCTGCAGTGGAGACACCGTCCACTTCATAGATAATATCGTTGGCACGCAGATCCACATCAGCTGCCGGTGCTCCTTCGATCACGCCGCTGATCTTGGGCAGATTGGTCTCGGAATCCATGCTGACATAGGCACCGATGCCAAAGTAAATGCCCTGTGTCTGTTCCGTCAGTTCATTCAGCTCCTCTGCGGTATAATACTCGGAATACGGGTCATCCAGAGAGTCCATCAGGCCACGGAACATACCGTCTTCCAGCTGTTCATTGGTGACCTCACTCAGATAAAAGTTCTCCTTCACAGTGTCTTCCAGCAATTGCAGTTTTTTAATGGTCTGTGCATTGACCGCAGAATCTTCTCCATAGGATACCTGTGCTGCCACATCATCCTTCATGGTCATGATGTTGTGGATCTGAAAAGCGATAAAGATACCGCCCACGATCAGCAGCGTGGCCGCAAAGCCAACGATAAGGCCACTGAGAAATAAGCCTTTTTTCTCGCCATTATTTGCCGCCGGAGTTACAGAAGCCTGTTCTTCGGTGGTGGTTTCCAGTTCCTTATTTTCCTCCATAAATGCTCTCCTTTATTTCCAAGATATTGTCGCAACACGTCGTGCTTCTTGTCGCAACACGCATTTCTCCGTGCTTCGCACTCTCGAAATGCTGCATACATTCGCATTCCGGGCTATCGCCCTACTTGCTCATGTATGTTTGATTGTCTAATAGACAGATCACTTAGCCTGCAAGCAGTCACGTGATTCTGTCTATTGACAATCTATTGCGACAGGTAGTTCCAGGGGGATGTGTAAGCTCCATCCTTACGCACGCTGAAGTGCAGATGGTTGCCGGTGGAACGTCCGGTGGAGCCCACTGCGGCTATCGTCTCTCCTCTGACCACAATATCGTCCTTGGATACATATAATGCCGAGGCATGCATATAGATCGTATACAGTCCACCACCATGGTCGAGCATCACGTAGTTGCCCATGGTGTTGCTGTAAGTGGCTGCCACCACCTGTCCGTCATAGGCCGCATAAATAGCCGTGCCCTTGGGCGCCGCGAAATCCACGCCGTTGTGGAACTGTTCGATTCCCAGTGTCGGATGGATACGGTTGCCGTAATCATCCGAGATCCGGGTATAGGTTGCCAACGGGAACTTAAAGGTACCGCCATCGTAAGTCAGCACAGTACCACTGGCCTCCAGGATCTTTTTTTTCTCTGCGGCAATGGCAGCCTCCAGGGCTGCAATCTCCGCATCCTGGTCCGCAATGGACTGCTTGTATTCCTTGATGGCCTGTTCCTTGTTGGTAATATCGGATTCGTAAGCGGTGATATCCCGGTTCTTCTGGTCGATCAGAGCCTCCATATTGGCCTGCTCCTGTTCCACGCCGGCCTTGGCCTCATCCAGAATGGCTTTCTCCGCTTCCAGTTCCTCTTTGCAGAGTTCAATATATTTGCGGTTCTCCATGAAATCTTTCCATTGCTGTCTGTCATAAGCCATGATCAGATCCATGAAATCCGCCCGGTTCAGGAAATCACTGAAGCTTTCTGCTTTCAACATCATATCGAGGATGTAGGAATCCCCTTTCTCATACATAATTCTTATGCGGCGGATCATGGCATCTTTCTGGTTTTCTTCTCTCTCCAGTGCCGCATCCAGTTCCGCCTGGGTCTTTGCAATTTCTTCTTCTTTTGCTGTGATCTTATTTTTCAGATCCGCAATATTCTGTTCGATCTGGCTCAGATTCTGATCCAGCTGGGTTACATAATTTTTCAGATTGGTCTTCTGTGTCTCCAGGTCTTTCTTGATCTGCTCCAAATTGCTCAGATTGCTTTTCATCTGTTCACGTTCTTTTTCCGCCTGTTTGATCTGATCCTGTTTGTCCCGGATACTGTCAGAGGTAATGGATGACATATTGGTCGCATTTACCCGCAATCCCTGCATGCCGAAGGAAACCGTCAGGATCAGGCACAGTGCCAGGCACAGGAAGCCTTTTTTCTTTTTATTCAATTTGATTTAGTCTCCATTCTTAAAATGTCATGATGCAGTGCAGAGCCACACTCCGCACACATCATGACAAATAGGATCCGGGTTATCTGCTGGAATTGTATTTACACGTGCAGATGCTTTCTTACAGTAGCGATACTTCCCAGGAAACCGATACCCACACCGACACCCAGAGATACCGGGATCAGGAAATGGAATATCTCGTCCACAGACAGGAAATTCAGGAAGCCGCTGAGTACCGTAAAACGGTTGATCACATAGTTCAACGCATAATTGTAAAGGGAATAGATCAGTCCCAGCGGTACTGCCGCACCGATCAGACCGATCAGCATACCTTCCAGCACAAAGGGCGCACGCACGAAAAAGTCGGTAGCGCCGATATATTTCATAATATTGATCTCCGCAGAACGGACAGAAATACCGATAGCTACGGTATTGCTGATCAGGAAGATGCTGACTGCCAGCAGGATCACGATGATTCCCATGGACACGTAGGCGATCAGAAGGTTCAGACCGCTCAGTGTGTTGGCTGTCATTTCGGAATAGTTGACCTTGCGCACCTCCGGAATGGACTGCAGCCAGGTCACCAGTGCATCCTGCATGGAGACATCACTCAGGAAAATCTCATAAGTATCCTCTCCTGCCAGTGGATTCTCGGGGAATCCTTCTGCATAATCCTCACCGAAATAATCCGGTCCGAAGGTTGCCCATGCATCATCTGCAGACTGGAACTGTACCTCGGATACCTCTGCACGCTTGGCAATCTCCTGTCCGATCTCTTCCAGGCGCTGTTCGGACGGGATCTGTCCGTCTACATGACTCTCACAGTTATCCATATCACTGTGGAAAAATACCGTAACGGATACACCTTCTTCTGCAGTCTTCAGGATATTCTGAAAGTTGGCCACGATGCAATAGAACAGTCCAAACAGAAACAGACATGCGGATATCGTGGCAATGGATGCCAGAGAATACCATTTATTCCGGAAAATATTGGCAAATCCCTGCTTGATCGTATAAAAAAGTGTACTAATCTTCATCGATATACCCACCCTTCTCTTCGTCACTGATGATCACACCTTTTTTCATGGTGATCACTCGTTTCTGCATGGCATTGACGATTTCGCGGTTATGGGTGACCACGACTACCGTGGTGCCGCTCTCATTGATCTCCTCCAGCAATTTCATGATCTCCCAGGAATTATTGGGATCCAGATTACCGGTGGGCTCATCTGCCAGCAGTACGGAAGGATTGTTCACCAGCGCTCTGGCCAGTGCAACACGCTGCTGCTCACCGCCGGAGAGCTGTTTGGTCTTGGCCTTATATTTGCCTGCCAGTCCCACAGTTGCCAGAATCGCAGGAACATTTCTGCGGATCTCACTGACGGGAGTCTCTACGATACGCTGTGCGAATGCTACATTTTCATAGACATTGCGGTCATTCAGCAGTCGGAAATCCTGGAATACGACACCCAGGTTACGACGAAAACGGGGGATCTGCCTGTGCTTTAATTTAGCCAGATCATTTCCCATAACATAAACACTGCCGCTGGTTGCTGTAAGCTCCCGCAGCAGTAATTTGATCAACGTGGATTTACCGGATCCGCTGTCACCTACAATAAATACAAATTCCCCTCTTCCGATGCTTAACGACACACCATTCAGTGCCGGAGAACCTGAGGAATAAGACTTGCTGACGTTGTCCAGGAAAATGATTCCGTTTTCCTCAATGATCCGCTCTCTTTTCAGCCTTTGTGTTTCTTTTCTTGTCATTTTATGATCATGCCTTTCTATTGCCCGTAAGATCCCACCCTGCGGACAGTTGCTACCTTTGTGCTACCATATTGATCCCTATTCAGAGCCTCATTCGCAAAATCGCATCTACGATGCTCTTCTAAACAACAAGTTAACTTGTTGTTTGCTCATTTGAGGCTTTCTCGCCAAAGAAATAACGTCAAATGTTCTTACGAATGCAAGCATTCGACGCACACTTTCCGTTATTTCATGGCTCCGCAAGAAATCAATACTCATAAGTTTCCATATACTTCATGTATTTTACGACCATCAGTGCGATCTTGAAGGTGATGGCATCTTCAAATACCCGCAGATCCAGCCCTGTACTCTTCTGTAACTTATCCAGACGATATACCAGCGTATTTCTGTGAATAAACAGCTGTCTGGAGGTCTCTGACACATTCAGGCTGTTCTCGAAGAACTTGTAAATGGTCGTCAGGGTCTCCTCATCAAAATCATCCGGGCTCTTGCCTCCGAATATCTCACGGATAAACATTTTGCACAGAGGAATGGGCAGCTGATAGATCAGACGGCCGATTCCCAGTTCACTGTATGCGATAATATCTCTCTCGTCAAAGAAGATTTTGCCTACATCCAGAGCCATCTTTGCTTCCTTGTAGGAACGGCTGACTTCTTTGATCTCATGTACAATGGTACCGTATGCAATACGGATCTCACGGATACCTTCCTTCAGGAGAGCCGCTTCCAGTGCTCTTGCCGATTTTTCAATTTCTTTGCCGGTATCGGTCTCTGCGAATTCTTTCACCACGATCACGTTGCTCTCGTCTACCGCTGTGATGAAATCCTTGCTGTTGCTGCCAAAATGAGTTCTGGCCAGTTCCAGGACATTATTATCCTTGCCTCCCGCAGATTCCACGATCATGACCACTCTGGGCACGTCTGTCTGAATATGCAACTTCTTGGAACGGCTGTAAATATCCACCAGCAGCAGATTATCCAGCAGCAGATTCTTGATGAAATTGTCCTTATCAAATCTCTCCTTATAGGCCACCAGCAGATTCTGGATCTGAAACGCAACCATTTTGCCGATCATATAGACATCCTCACCGGTACCTCCGGCTACGAGAATATACTCCAGCTGCTGCTCATCATAGATCTTGAAATACTGATATCCCTGGATCTCCTGGGAGTCCGCCGGTGATGCCGCGAATTCCACCGCGGGCTTGGAACAGTTGCCCATATCCATGGTGGCTGCTACTTCCTTGCCATCCACATCCATGACACACAATTCCACTCTGGCGATTCCTTTCAATCCTTCAATGGTGTTCTGTAAAATCTGATTTGATATCATCTTCTGCTCCTTCAGTCCCCAAACATACTTCTCTTTTGCTATAACCCCGAAAAATGATATCAGAGTCCATATCATATATAAATTTACAGAAAAACTGGTAAAAATGCAATAGTTTTTTATGCATTTTTTAGTAAAAATGCCTTTTTCTTTTAAATACGCGCAAAAAAAGAATTCGGAAAACTAATATTCCGAACTCTTTTTGTCTTAGCGTTTATTATGTATTATTTCTGCGCTAAATCCGCAGATCGATATTCGCACCAAGTTCCGGTGTTACGCTGCGCTCCATAGCAGCGGAATCAATCATCTGGACGATTCCCTGTCCCAGTGCTTCGTTCGTATCCATCGCCTTGCTCAGCACAGCCGTTCCGATTTTCGTCTGCAGATTATTTGAAGCCATTGACATTGATAATCCTGCGATATCCATGATAACACCTCCTGTATCTGTTCATATCTCTCAGATTACGTTCTTACTATAGCACACTTTTTTTGTTTTTTCCACACTATCCACGCACCCTGCGAATATTTTTCTCCGTGATCTGGATCTTGCCTTCTTTTAACAGATGTCCTACCGCGCGCTTGAACTCGTTCTTGCTCATGCCGGTCTCATGGGCAATGACCTCCGGCGCCGCCTTATCATTAAACGGCAGAGAACCTTCATAGCTGTCCAGCAGTCTCTCGATCTTCTCCGCATCCTTCTGAATCTGCAGATAGGCTTTTTCCCGGACACTCAGTGTCAGCTTACCGTCTTCCAACACTTTTACTACTCTGGCAGTGACCTGATCGCCAATCCTGAGCTCGGTATCTCCGAACAGTTCTTTTTTCGGGATCAGTCCGGAAAAGCAGTTATCCACTGCCACAAACGCACCGAAATTCTTGCTGATCTCATAGATCCGGCCGGTTACCTTATCGTCTTTTTTGTACGGGCTGTCCGTGCGCAGATGTTCATAGACATTCATGGTCGCACACAGTCTGCCGCTCTTGTCGATATAGAGGGCTGCCAGCACCTGTTCTCCGGTCTTTACCTTGCGGGTCTGCTGCTTAAAGGGCAGGAGCAGATCCTTCTCCAGTCCCCAGTCCAGGAAAGCACCTACTTTCCCTACCTGTACTACAGTGAGCAGAGCCACCTGTCCCATACACAGCTTCGGGGTTCTCGTCGTAGAGATCAGACGGTCACTGGAATCCCGGTACAGGAATACTTCCAGTTCATCTCCGACCTTTGCTCCTTCCGGCACCTGCTTCGCCGGCAGCAGCACTTTGTCTTCCGGTGCTTCCTTCGTTGCCAGATACACTCCGAATTCTACTTTTTTCACTATTACCAGCGTCTGTTTTTCGCCTAATCTCAATTCCACGTTCTCTCCTGTTCTGACAGCATAGGATTACTGTCCCTGAAATTCCACTGATACATAAGGTTTCCCGGCTTCGTCCTGCAGGCAGATGACGTAGTCATTCTCTGTAGACACTACATACGGATGCAATACATCATCCAGGAATGCCTGTTTCTTGTATTCCGCCCGCATCTGACGGATCACAAAATCATCCGGCAGATACTCCATGGCAATATTTACATACTGCCCATTGTTTACATGATGGTTGGTGTCCAGGTGGTGTTTTTTCACCACGATGGGTTCCAACAGTTCTCCACCTTCCGGCACGGCAATTTTGCGGGGGGCATACTCCATGTCCAGCTTTTCGTCTATTTCGTAGCCCTTATGCATGGCTTCGTTCACCATTACCGGTTTGCCGGTGCCGACATCCAGCAGACTCCATAAGGAATTGGCTTTCGCCAGATATTCTCCCTGTTCATCCAGCATGGCAAAATTACGGTATCCCAAAAATACTTTTAGCTCATAGGGCAGCGTCACGATCTTTACTTTTTCCCCTAATTTCGGATAACGGTTCACCACGATCTGCCAAGAGGAAAGGACCCAGACCTGACCAATCTCCTTCATATAACCGATTCCCAGCCCCACATCCTCCGAATGGAAGGTGGAACAATCCTGAAAATAATTCAGTAATGCGTCCAGCGTAAGATACCCTTCACTGTCTGTCTCGCTGTAACGTATTCTACTGTCAAATGCGTACATAACTTCCGATCTCCTTTGCGGCGATGTTCTGCCACAGCCGTTCTTTTTACAGATTTCCCGTAATTGCCGTAACAATCTCCGGGAACATCTGGATAATGATCATGGCGATCCAGAAAATACAGTAGCATATCATTCCCGGATTGCCGATCACGGTCTTGAATCTCCGTCCCTTTGCAATCTGTCCCGGCTCTAATTTCAGCTTCTTACGATATACAATGAACAATACGATTCCCGTAACCAATACTGCCAGAATAAACAATACATAGATCATATAGCCGATCCAGCCCGGCAGGTACTTCATCATGTAGTCCATGACAGCCTGTGAATCTGCCCCGTTCATAATGACTTCCTGGTATTCCTCCAGATGGATTGCTTTCAATAACAGTACACTGACTACGGCACCCATAAAATTAATGCACATATGCAAGCCGATGGTCACTTTCAGTTCTCCGGTCTTCACATACAGAAATGCCAGAAACATTCCCAGTAAAAATGCGTAGGCAAACTGATTCAGGTTGCCATGGAACAATCCGAACATCAGACCGGACAGAACAACAGCTACTCCCTGTCCGTATTTTACGGTACGATCCACGATCAGTTTCCTGAAAATATATTCCTCAAGGATCGGCGCGCAGATCACCATATAGAGAAATGTAACGATCATATTGGATCCGGTGGCATAGGTCATCAGTGCATTGTCCACTGCGGAGCCTTTTAATGCCCCTACGACAGTGGTGATCAGCGTTCCCACCAGATTACCACAATACATCAGTGCAAAACACATGATCAGTGCCAGAACAAACTGTCCCGGTGTAATGCTTTTCTTCGCGGGTGCTTCCCCGGGCATCCGCTTTACCACAGCGATCAGAACCGGCATACCCACAAGATACAGTGGTAATACTGCCAGGATCAGGCTTATGGTGGTGTCCTGCAGCCATTCCGGCTTCACCGCACCTACGATGGTCATTACTCCCATCTGCACTGCGTAGATGACCAGTGTTCCGATCAGGAATCGGAAACCTAAGCTGGAAAAACTTTTCTTCATGCTTTTTTCTTCCATTTAATTTTCTCTCCCTCATGTACTATAAACTTTTCAGAATCACATTTTCTAAATCCGCTCTGAATAGTTACAGCATAGCATAAATCCTTTGTGTATGAAACTATTTTTTCCATGGCTTAAGACAGTTCCATAGGAAAAGGCTGCGCATCTTCAATATGCACAGCCTCTGTAATCTTCCTCTATGACGATCCTGTTATTCTCCCAGACCGTTCTCTACGGCTTCTACCAGGGTCTTCAGGGCTTCTGCCTCATCCTCACCCTCACATACGAATTCGATCTCATCCCCACATTTTACGCAAGCACCCAATACACTGAGTACGCTCTTGGCATTTGCAGTATTTTCACGAAATTTGAAGGTGATCAATGACTTGAACTGCATTGCCTCCTTGCACAGAATTCCGGCGGGACGCAGATGCAGGCCCGTGGGATTCTTGATTACGACTTTCTGACTTACCATATAATAAACCCTCCAATATCTATATTATTCTGCATTATTTTCTCTAGTGTTTATGATTTTACTTTTCATTTACATTTCTATCATAGCATGAATGAAAAGCATTCACAAGGGCTTTTACCAGACAACTTTCGGAATCTGTCTGCTAGAACATGATATCCTGTATCAGGTTGGCAAGCTTCCGTGCTTCTTCCTGGATCACCTGCTGATCCTTTCCTTCGATCATGACTCTTACCAGCGGTTCGGTTCCGGAAGGACGGATCAGGACACGGCCCTCTCCGGCGAATTTTTCTTCCAGTTTCCCAATGGCTGCTGCGATCTCCGGATATTCCATATATTTCTCTTTTTTGTGATTGGCCACTTTGGCATTTACCAATGCCTGGGGCAGTACTTCCATCACCTTAGCCAATTCTGACAGAGGCTTTCCGGTATCCACCATGACCTGCAGCAGATGCAGTGCACTGAGTAGTCCGTCTCCGGTGGTATTCTCATCCAGGAAAATAATGTGACCGGACTGTTCGCCGCCGAGGCTGGCGCCGATCTCCTTCATGCGCTCCAGTACATAGCGGTCACCTACCTTGGTCTTCTCCATATGGATGGCATTCTTCTCTGCCATCAGGAAGAATCCCAGATTACTCATAACGGTTGCCACGATGGTATCCTTCTTCAGAGTACCCTTGCTCTTCATGTAGTTGCCTACGATTGCCATGATCTGGTCACCATCGACGATATTACCGTTCTCATCCACAGCCAGCAGTCTGTCTGCGTCTCCATCGAAGGCCAGACCGACATTGGCCTTTTCATAGACCACTCTGGCCTGCAGTTCTTCCATATGGGTGGAACCACAGTTGGCATTGATATTGGTACCGTCCGGATTGTTGTGAATGGCCACCACGCTGCCGCCCAGTTCTTTCAGGCATTCTACGGATGTATAGAAAGAGGCACCCTCTGCACAATCCACCACGATCTTCAGTCCGGTCAGATCCACATTGACCGCTCTCATGGCATGATTGATGTACTCTTCTCTGGCATCGGTACGGTACTTGATCTTGCCGACTCCGGGACCGATGGGAAATTTGATACCGGGCATATTGTTACGGATCAATGCCTCGATCTCATCTTCCATGGCATCGGGAAGCTTATAGCCGTTACCGTCAAAGAATTTAATACCATTGAACTCTACCGGATTGTGGGATGCGGAGATCACAACGCCGGCATCTACTTTGTATTTCTTGGTCAGATAAGCAACCGCAGGAGTGGGAATCACACCTACGTAGACACAGTTGGCTCCTACGGAGCAGGCTCCTGCCATCAACGCATTCGCCAGCATATCTCCGGAAATTCTGGTATCACAACCCACCATGATCGTGGGTTTGTGCTCATTTTCCTTCGTAAGTACATAGGCACCTGCCTGCCCCAGTTGCATGGCAAGCAACGGAGTCAGTTCCTCGTTGGCAATTCCTCGTACACCATCTGTTCCAAACATTCTAGCCATGATAAAAAACCTCTCATTCTATCTTTTAATTATTTGTATCCTGATTCTTCAGTCGGATGTGGATATTGACATCATTTTCTACCATGATATCCTCCGACAGGTTAAACGTCACAGGGATCGTGTAATTTCCCGGTGTCAGTTCTTCTACATTGTTGTCATCCATCCATTTCTCCAGATCCAGTACTCCCGTCACCGTATCATCCCGCAGAATACTGATATCTCTGTCCAGGCCGGATACCGTGATATCATAAGTCTCCGCCTCTGTAGTGATCTCTGCCTCCATTCCCTCCGGCACACCGCTGATCGTAATGTTCTCTGCCGGTACGGACAGGTCCTTGGTCGCGATCGGTTCAATGTATACCGTTGCAGTGATCTTGCCGTCAAAGCTCTTATCCGCCAGTCTGACGTTAGCGGGCAGGTACTCCTTCAGATTAATGATATCCACCAGATCGCTGGACTGTCCGGTAATATTCATACGATCCTCCGGTACGGTAATGGCAGATACTCCCAACAGTGCTGATGCCGTTCCGGCGATCTTCACTGTAGACCTGCTACTCTCTACTTCACCGGTAGCCATATAACCGTCCTCAGGTACACCCATATATTCAATCTCTACCGGTACTTCCTTCGTTGCCAGCACTTCTACTGTCATATGCGCAGAATCCACGTTTTTCTTGACAGTTTCCAGAGATAGTTCATTGTCGTCCGCATCATACAGCTTAATGTCCACATTAGCCGACAGACTGCTGGTGGAATCTGCTACATTGATGTCCACTCCGGCATGATCGATCTGTGAGATCGCTGATTTAGGTCCGGTTACTTCGATGTTGGTCTGATCCAACGTTACATTGCCGATCATATAACCGGATGCCACCTCTCCCAGCGTGGTGCTCTCCAGTTTGATCCATTTGCTGGCCTTGTCTTCCACATTCAGGCGCACGGAATCGTGATTACCCCTGATCTCCACGGAATCGTTGCTGATATTCTCACAATAATAAGTGATGGCGATCGTATTGATATCTGTCAGTTTGCTCATATCCGCTTCCGCTACAATATCGTTTCTGCGCAATTCGGATTTTACAATACTCTGGGGGCCTGTTACCGTTACTCTTACCAGATTACTGTTGTCCAGCACCTCATATACTTTTCCTTCTTGCTCCAGCAGATCTGTGTTAATCAGTCTGACCTGGATATTATTGAAGGTTACCGTGTCCTTCGGATCATAGATCTGTGCCACCAGAAACCACAATACAAAGGCCAGCACCAGAGAAGCAAGCTTCAGTCCAAGATTACGTGTCAGTAATTTTTTCATTTCTTCTCACGGCTCCTTCCCTTCCAGATTCGCAGATTTTTGTGTTCCTCTCCGGTATTGTTCAGGATCTTATGCATTCTGTCGCGAAGAGTCTCCGCATCCAGATTCCGCTCCAGCTTTCCTTCGTATGCAACGCTGATCTTACCCGTCTCTTCGGATACGATCACCGTCAGGGAATCTGTCACCTCCGAGATACCCACACCGGCACGATGTCTGGTACCCAGTTCCTTGCTCAGTCCCAGGTTATCCGACAGCGGCAGATAACAGGTGGCAGAGGCTACCCGGTTCCCCTGTACGATCACAGCACCGTCATGCAGCGGGGTGTTGTGCTCGAAAATATTGATCAGCAGCTGGCTGGTCACGATACCATCCACATCGATTCCCGTTCTCTCATAATCCCGCAGGGAAACCTTCTGTTCGATAACGATCAGGGCACCGGTCTTGACCTTGCCCATCTCCACACAGGCTTTGGTGATCTCATTAATGGTCTTCTCGGAAAATCCCTCGTCCACACGATGATTGTTGTCAAAAGGTAATACAGAACTGATAATATTCTTCTTGCCCAGTTCCTCCAATGCCTTTCTCAATTCCGGCTGTAGCACCACTATGAGGGCTGTCACCGCAAATCCCAGAACATTCTGGGCCATCCACAGGATGGTAGTCATACGGAAAAAATAAGCCAACAGCAAAAAAATGAGGATGACAACCAGACCCTTGAGCAATACCCATGCCCGGGTCGTCTTCATCCACACTAACGCATAATACAGTAGTACCGCAATGATCAGGATCTCGGCCACATCGCCGAAATCCATGGTTGTGCGGTAACTGCTGAAATTTTTAATATATTCTGCCAGCTTATCCCCTAATTGCATTTTCCATTAATCCCTTCAGAACAATTCTTCATAATCATCGGAGTCATCCTGAGGATTCGTGTGATTGCCGCCTATGGTGACACTTCTGCCACCGGACATCTCGTGTCCGCGGTAACCGCCCTGCTGTCCGTAAGGAACTCCGTTTCTGGCGGGGGTACGTTCTGTCACAACACTTCGGCCTGTTCCTTCTGAGGGCCTGCCGGTATGTGCCGTACTTCTGTAGGTCTGGCCTGCAGATCTCGTACCCTGTCCGGAGGTTCTGGTCTGCTGACCTGCCGGACGTCGCTGTGTATTGATTTTCTTCACTGTATTGGTGGGCGCCGCAACTGTCATTTTGGGCACTGCCTTTACATAGTAATAATACTCGTCATCTTCAAACTGTACTTTCTCCGTTCTGCTATAGTCCAGACAGAATCGGAAAAATTCTATGATCTTGCAGGCGATCAGCGTAACAACGGCACCTAACAGTGCGCTGACGATGGAGAGATTGGTATCGTACATCAGATCTCCCACCAGCAGGATCATCACTTCGATCATAACGCCGGCAACCATGGCAATGGTCCAGGAGTGATCCACACTCATTCTCCGGATCAGATACACCACGATCACGGTAATGGCAAATGCTGCGATCGTCACCAGCATTGCCTTGTTCCCCAGCATTCCGTCAATCAGCAGGCGCAGTTTGGCAGTGGCTTCCTCTGCTCCCATGGAGTTGATGGTCGGAGCATTGGTGATCACCGTCTGGAGCAGATAATACACCACAACACCGCAGCCTACAGATACGCAGGACGCCGGGGTTCCGATCAGTCCCATTGCCACAGGCATCACATAGGGCAGCTTCAGCATACAAAGCACCGGGGTCAGTACCACTACCAGTGCTTCCTTCGCGGTAAATCTGAGAAACAGCAGATACAGCAACAGGAAAACAACCAGCCCAACCGCCGCGGTTTCAATAGAGAGTGCATACATATGAAGCACTGCAAACATCATTGCAAAAAAAGCCATAAATCCGGTGGGCAGGAAAGAACACAGCAACGATACGATCAGCACGATGGCCATGTTATCCAGCTTTGTCATATATCCCATTTTGCCGTTTATGATGCTCAGCACGATAAAGCTGAGTAAAAACTTGATCACCGGCAGAATAAAAGCTTCATTTCTGCTGTAGATCTTCTTGAGATTCTCTCTTAATTCCAGTAAAGCAGTCATATTTCCTCCAGGTCAATCTGTGTAGGCCGTTTACTCATTGTAAATGGAATTCAACTTCTTCAGATTGTTATAATAGCATTTCAGGCTCTTTTTCGCCCGTGCATAGCGCAGAGAGCAGATCAGATAAGATGCCGCTCCATACACTACAACCGTTATTCCATAGTACAGCAGAACATTTTTTCCAAAACCGATCAGGTCCATCTTGTAAATATCCTGCATGAAATTCTCAAAATCATAGAACACAAACAACGCAAAGCAGACTCCATACGCGATCGTCGCGCACAGAATGGACTTCAACACCTGTATGGCAATGTAGTCACTGCGGAAATAACGGCCGATGGCCATATTCTTTTTGCCTTCATTCTCTTCATAAGATGCCATTTGCGTCATCAGTATGACTTTTTCTTCGTTCAGCATAATTCCTCCGCTTACAAATGCTTACAGATAACGCATTCTTTCTCCGTCTCTGGATGTTCTGGGGCTCTGCTGGGGCGCAGTCTGCTTCTTCGGCAGTACACTCTGCAGATCCATGGCCATATCATATTTGCACTTTTCGCAAAATCTTCCGCTGCGGATCGGTGCTCCGCATTTCTCACAGTTCAGCAGAATACTGGATCCTTCTGTCAGTTCCAGTCTCTCTTCTCTCAGCCACTGCTGGATCTGGGACGGCTCCACGTCACAGTTCTCCGATACATCCTGAATACTTACACCGGGGTTATTACGGATGTATTCCTTTACCTCCTGGAACTTGGCTTCCATCTTCTCACGGCAATGCGGGCACAGAAACGGTCCTGCCACATAGTTAAAAATATGTCCGCACATTCTGCAATTTCTTATATTCATAGTATCTCACACCTTCCTGATCATACACCAGACCCACAGGCCAATGTCACGCAATACACTTTTGACACTCCGTGCTCTTTTAACAGTGCTGCGATCTCATCCAGGGTCGTACCTGTTGTATAAATATCATCCACCAGAATAATCCGGTCATATAATTTTACATCATTTCTGCCTATAATAAAAGCCTTTTTCAAATTATTTTGCCGTTCTGTGGGATTTAAATGCTTCATCGGTGCTGTATTTCTCACCCGTTTTACCAGTTTCTCATCCACCGGCAGTTCCAGGCTTCTGCCCAAAGCCCTTGCCAGACATGCTGCCTGGTTATATCCTCTTTTCCGCAGTTTCCCACGGTACAGCGGCACCGGAACTATAACGTCCGGACGCACCCGGCCGATAAAATCTCCCAACAGACGTGCCATTTCTTCTCCGAAAAAATCGCCGTATTCCTGCCGTCCACTATACTTAAAACGATAGATTGACGGAGCCACATCCCTGTATTCGTATAAAGTTCTGGCTCTGTCGTATTTATGTTCCCGGTGCATACAATCACCGCAATACTCCCGTTCCTCCGCCAGTTTCTTTCCGCAACGCATACACCACGGAGCCGTCACCGGCTTTAATTTAGGCAGACATTCCGGGCAGATTTTCCTGCCAAAAGGACGGACGATCCCGTCACAGACCGGGCATCTTCCGGGAAACAGCAGCTGTAATCCCGTTTCCTTTATTTTGCTTATGGTTTTTCTGATCTCTTTCTGCAATCTCAGGCTCCCGTTTTGTTTTCCGTCTACGGTGTATCATTTTCCGGCAGACAGCAGATTTCCCGGATCCGTTGCTCCAATCCCGTATATCTGCGATTCTCGCTGACATTCTCGATCATGTTCCGCACGGTCTCACTGCTTCCCAGAATGGTGACACAGTTCCTGGCACGGGTAATTCCGGTGTACAGAAGGTTGCGGTTGAACAGCATTCTGGGGCCGCCCAACAGTGGCAGGATCACCGCAGGATATTCGCTTCCCTGGGACTTATGGATCGTAATGGCATAAGAGAGTTCCAGTTCCTCCAATGCCGAGAAAGGATAGTTGACCCGTCTTCCGTCATCGAATTCCACCAGCAGTGTGGACATGGTATCATTGATTTCCTTAACCCTTCCCATATCTCCGTTGAATACGCCCATTCCCTTGTCGATGGGAATATTGTATCTCCCGACGATCTCCCATTCGATCTGGTAATTGTTTTTGATCTGCATGACCTTATCGCCTTCCCGGAAAACGGTATTGCCATAGGCATGCTCCTTTTTATGAGGATCCGCTGGATTCAGATAACGCTGTAAGATCTCATTCAACGTCTCACAGCCCAGACTTCCCTTCCTCATAGGGGTCAGTACCTGAATATCAAAGGAGGTGGCTCCCACATATCTGGGCAGCATATCCTGAATCAGCTGGATCATGTGCTTATATATGACATTTACGTCATTTCTTTCCAGTAAAAAGAAATCCTTTGACTTATTGTCCAGAGTGATCTGCTCTCCTCTGTTAATCCGATGGGCATTGACGACAATGTCACTTTGTCCGGCCTGCCGGAAGATCTTCTCCAGAGTTACCATGGGGAACGCCCGGCTGTTCATGAGGTCCCGCAATACCTGTCCGGGTCCCACACTGGGCAGCTGGTCCACATCTCCCACCAGGATCAGTCGTGTTCCCGGAAGAATTGCTTTCAGAAGCGCCTGAAACAGTTGAATATCCACCATGGACATTTCATCAATGATCACTACATCCGCCTCTAAGGGGTTCTCCTGGTTCCGCTCGAAATTTGCCTTTCTGGTGTCGTCTTCCGACAGGGCACTGTTCAGTTCCAACAGACGATGAATGGTCTTCGCCTCAAATCCGGTGGCTTCCGTCATTCTCTTGGCTGCTCTGCCCGTAGGTGCTGCCAGAAAAATGTCCATGCCTTCCGATTCAAAGAATCGGATGATCATATTAATGGTGGTGGTTTTTCCGGTGCCGGGACCTCCGGACAGGATAAACAGGCCATTTTTGATACTTTCCTCCACCGCTTTCAGCTGCAGTTCATCCAGTTCCATGGACAGATTTTCCGCCATGCGTTCCAGACGTTTGCGGATCGCTGCATCCTGGGAGGGAAGATTTTCTGCCTCCACCATAGGGATATTCAGATTCCTGAGCATATTGGCACAATTCAACTCCGCATAGTAATAAGAGGAAGCAAATACTGCTTCTCCCTTTGCCACAAGCTTTCGGTCCATGATAAGGTTATCCACCTGAGGACGGATATTTTCCTCTGATACCCCCAATAGTTCGGAAGCTCTGCGCAGCAGAAGATCCAACGGCAGATAACAATGACCTTCTCCCACCGCCTGCAGCAGGGTATACAGAATGCCACTGCGGATGCGGTAATCCGAGTCGGTATGAATGCCGATCTTCCCCGCGATCTCGTCCGCGATACGGAATCCCACACCACTGACATCCTCTGCCAGACGATAGGGATTCTCCCGCATAACGCTGTACATTTCCATACCATAGGTATTATATATTTTTACGGCAAGAGTATTACTGATTCCGTATTGCTGTAAATAGACCAGTGCTTCCCGGAGATCCTTTTTTTCTTCCATCTGGATAGTGATCTCCTGTGCCTTGCGTTCGCTGATCCCCTTTACCTCAGCCAGACGCTCCGGCTCCTCCTCGATGATGCGGAAAGTATCGTCTCCGAATTTTTTTACGATTCTGGCTGCCAGTGCCTCACCGACTCCCCGGATTGCTCCGGAACCCAGATACCGTTCCATTCCCACGCGGTCGGTCGGTGTTACGGTCTCGTAGCTCTGGATCTTGAACTGTCGGCCGTATACGGGATGTTCTATGTATTCTCCCTCTGCGGAAATATTTTCTCCCTGGGTCAGTCCTTTGCACATACCGACACAGGTCATCTCTTCCCCTTCTGTCGACAGGATCATTACCGTATATCCGTTTTCACTGTTTTGAAACACAATATGGTCTACAAAACCTGTAATCGTCTCCATTTTTATTCCTCATACTATCTGTCTGTTGATTTGTGGGTTTCAAGGCTGTTCTCTCCGAATTGGGAAGAGGTCACCGCGGTGGCGGCGTAAGATAAAAAAGATCAGGGCTGCCAGAAATGGCAGCCCGAAGTCGCTACTCAAGATTGTAATTACGCTTCATCTGCTCATATAGCATCTGTGCCAGTCCCAGACTGTTCTGCTCCGTAGAGTCGGATGCGATCTGCTGTACCATCTCATCCTTATAGTAATCCATAAGCTGGGAGTTGGAAGAAGAAGTCTCATCGCTCTCAGGGATGGTCTTCATCATTTCCTTGAACATCTGCTCCAGAAAATAAGCCTCGAACTGCTTGCAGGCATCCATCAGTTCATCGTCTGTTGCTTTGGTGTAATCCGAACCGTTTAGCTGGTTCTGCAATTTGGAAGCCGTCTGGTTCGCCGCATTGGTGTATGCGGTGCTGTCCAGAGCGGAACTGCCGTATATAGAAGAGATATCCATAAATGGGCCTCCTTAGTTTTTAGGTTTTCTATGCTCTACGGTAATGAGCAATGCATCTCGTAAACGCTTCGCATTTCCTTCGATGTCGGGCATTCGCCCTATCAAACCGCAATCTGACGTTTCCGCCTGCAAGCAGGCGAATCGTCCCTACGGTAATGAGCAATGCATCTCGTAAACGCTTCGCGTTTCCTTCGATGTCGGGCATTCGCCCTATCAAACCGCAATCTGACGTTTCCGCCTGCAAGCAGGCGAATCGTCATCTTACGGTTTGACATTTCTCATTACCTACGCAGGTTGTTGGCCTGCTGTAGCATCTCATCGGATGCTGTGATGGCTTTGGAGTTGAGTTCGTAGGCACGCTGTGCAACGATCATGTTGACCATCTCGTCTACGACCTGTACATTGGAGCTTTCCAGATATCCCTGGATAATACTGCTCTTTTCTACATTATTATTTCTTGCTTCGTTGATAGCCTGTCCGCTGGCTGCGGTCTGCTGATACAGGCTGTCTGCCAGTCTTTCCAGTCCGTTCGGATTATTGAACTGGAAAACACCTATTGTGATGCCGATAGGCTGGGGATTGTTCTTTGCATCGGGATAACACAGACTTCCGTCCTTGCTCACCGTAACATTGCTCATCACATAATTACTGCCCAGTACAATGGGTCTGCCCTGTGTATCCAGTACCGGAAGTCCATCAGAAGTAGCCAGCATATTGCCGCCGTTGGCTGCAAGAGTAAACTTCAGATTACCGTTTCTGGTGTAGTAGGTATTGCCGTCCGCTCCTCTTACTGCAAAGAAACCCTTGCCATCAATTGCAAATGCGGTGTCGCTGTCGGATGCTGTCAGACTTCCTTCCTTAAATACGGAACTGATGGAAGCATTTCTTACACCGAGACCTACCTGCGCACTGCTGGGCTTGGTATCTCCGTTTGCGGAAGTTGTCTTCGTCTGGATGTTCTGGTATAACAGGCTCTTGAATTCATTCACCTGTGTTTTGTAACCTGTGGTGTTTACGTTTGCCAGATTGTTGGCAATCGTATCCACATTTGTCTGCTGTGCGATCATGCCGGTCGCTGCTGTCCATAAGCTTCTGACCATATGTAGTCTCCTCTCACAATGTCCCTTATGTCATCCATGACCTGATTTTTATCCTGAAAATATTCTATAATCAGTTATCGGCTGTCCCAGCCGAATTCATTACTACAGTTTACCAATCTGGTTCGCTGCTACATCCAGAGTGCCATCAATGGTCTGGACCACCTTCTGGTTGGATTCATATGCTCTGGTAATGGAGATCAGATTTACCATCTCGGATACAATCTGTACATTTGCCATCTCCAGATAGCCTGACTTCACCTGTGCATCTGCCGTAGTCGTTTTGGCCCCTTCAATGGGCTGATAATAGGTCTCTCCATATTTTTCCAGGTAATCATAATCTTCAAAGTCCGTCACCTGAATTCTGGCAACTGCCTGATCGTTCTGATAAATCGTACCGTCATCGGTGATCTTGGAATCTAGCAGTGTGTTCAGGCGGATCCTCCTGTTCTGGGTATCCAGAACATAGTCACCCTCTTCCGTTACCAGATATCCATCCTTATTCAGTGTAAACTGTCCTGCACGGGTGTATTTGGTGTCGGTCTCTCCTGCCTTATTGGTAAATTCAATGGCAAAAAAGCCATCTCCGGCTAATGCCAGATCATAGGTATTATCCGTAATGCGGAAAGATCCCTGCGTATAATCGGTATAATTCTCTCCGATCTTCACTCCGGGATTTTTGATACCGATCTTCTGGACATTTCTCATGCCTACCGACTGGTCCTTGATCTTGACCGTCAGCACATCATTAAAGGACTGGCTGGTGGATCCTTCCTTTTTATATCCGACGGTAGATGCATTGGCCAGATTGTTGGTCATGATATCCATTCTGTTCTGTTCGTTTACCATACCGGTGTAAGCGGTATACAAGCCTTTAACCATTCATATCCTCCATTTGCGGCTGCGATCCTTCGACAAATGTACGGCATCCTGCCTTAGTCTATCTTTTCCGGTTCCCCGGAGCTGTCTGTGTTACTCTCTGTAGCCTGCCAGGAACTCTACGTATTTACCGGTTCCAATGGCCACTGCTGTCATGGGATCCTCTGCTGTCATGGTGTTGATACCTGTCTTGGCAGAGATCAGATCTTCCAGACCGCGCAGCAGGCTTCCACCTCCGGTCAGTACGATTCCTCTGTCTGCAATATCGGCTGCCAGCTCAGGGGGAGTCTTCTCCAGTACGCTGTGAATGGTCTCCACGATCTGTGCGGTAGTCTCGCGCAATGCCTCCTCGGTCTCCTCGGAAGACACCTTAACAGTCTTGGGCAGACCGGTCACGAGGTTACGTCCTCTGACATCCATATAATCCACTTCCGCTCTCTTGTAGCAGGAACCGATCTTGATCTTCAGATCCTCTGCGGTTCTCTCACCGATGAGCAGATTATGTTTTTTACGCATATAACGCACAATGGCTTCATCAAAATCATCGCCTGCGATCTTAATGGAAGCACTGACTACAGTACCTCCCAGAGATATGACTGCGATATCGGAAGTACCGCCGCCGATATCTACGATCATATTACCGCAAGGCTTGGAAATATCAATACCCGCACCGATAGCAGCTGCGATGGGTTCCTCAATAATGGAAACCTCTCTGGCACCTGCCTGGTAGGTAGCATCTTCTACTGCCTTCTTCTCTACCTCTGTAACGCCGCTGGGAACACAGACAGCGATACGAGGCTTACGGAAAGTTCTCTTCCCCAGCGCTTTCTGGATAAAGTATTTCATCATTTTCTCGGTTACGGTATAATCAGAGATAACGCCCTGACGTAACGGTCTTACGGCTACGATGTTGCCGGGAGTTCTTCCCAGCATCAGTCTTGCATCCTCACCGATGGCTTTAATCTTATTTGTATCTCTATCAAAAGCTACAACAGAGGGCTCCTTTAATACAACGCCCTTTCCTCTGATGTATACCAGAATGCTGGCGGTACCTAAATCAATTCCGATATCTGTGCACTGCATCTTTTTTATTACCCCTTTCCGATGGTATCTATCTATAAGTCTTGACTCTACACGCTATTTTAGTCATATACATCATATTATAACTGAATTTTTTCCATTTTCATAGAGGGTAATTCTTAAAATTTGATAACTATTCAGAATCAGGGAGCCATGAAAGAGCGTTTTGCGAATGGGGGTCTGAATAGTTATCGTAGTTTCTTGTCCTTCTCCAGCATCTTTTTCACATAGTAACCGGTGTAGGATTTTTTCACCTTGACGATTTCTTCCGGGGTTCCCTTGGCGATCACTGTACCACCGCGGTCTCCGCCTTCCGGTCCCATATCGATGATATAATCCGCGGTCTTGATCACATCCAGATTATGCTCGATGACAACCACCGTGTTGCCGCCGTCCGCCAGTCTGTGCAGGATCTCCACCAGCTTATGGACATCCTCAAAATGCAGTCCTGTGGTAGGCTCATCCAGGATATAGATGGTCCTGCCGGTACTTCTTCTGGAAAGCTCCGTGGCCAGCTTGATACGCTGTGCCTCACCACCGGACAGGGTAGTGGAAGGCTGTCCCAGCTTTACATAGGAAAGTCCCACATCATACAGGGTCTCGATCTTTCTGCGGATAAACGGTACATTTTCGAAGAAAGGCAATGCTTCTTCCACCGTCATATCCAACACATCAAAAATACTCTTGCCTTTGTATTTTACATCCAGTGTCTCACGGTTGTATCTCTTACCGCCGCAGACCTCACAGGGCACATAGACATCCGGCAGGAAATGCATCTCGATCTTGATGATACCATCGCCACCGCAGGCTTCACATCTTCCGCCCTTGACATTGAAGCTGAATCGTCCCTTGCTGTAACCCTTGGCCTTTGCGTCCGCCGTAGAAGCAAACAGATCGCGGATCAGATCAAATACTCCGGTATAAGTAGCGGGGTTGGATCTGGGAGTCCGTCCGATGGGAGACTGGTCAATGCTGATGACTTTGTCCAGCTGTTCCACACCTTCGATACCCTTGTGTCTGCCGGGAATGCAGCGGGCACGGTTCAATTCTCTCGCCAGATGCTTGTAGAGGATCTCATTCACCAGTGAACTTTTTCCGGAACCGGAGACACCGGTGACACAGGTCATCACACCCAGAGGAATTTCTACATCTACGTTTTTCAGGTTGTTTTCCTGAGCTCCCAGTACTTTGATCCAGCCGGTGGGAGTCCTTCTGGTCTCCGGTACGGGAATCCGCTTTTTGCCGCTGAGGTACTGTCCCGTAATGGATTCCGGAATCTGCATGATCTCTTCCGCTGTGCCGCAGGCAATGACCTCTCCGCCGTGGGAACCGGCTCCCGGACCAATGTCCACGATATAATCCGCTGCCAGCATGGTGTCTTCATCATGCTCTACCACTACCAGAGTGTTCCCCAGATCCCGCAGGTTCTTCAGAGTATTCAGCAGTTTGTCATTGTCTCTCTGGTGCAGGCCGATGCTGGGCTCGTCCAGAATATAGCATACACCCACCAGTCCGGAACCGATCTGGGTAGCCAGACGGATACGCTGTGCTTCACCGCCGGACAGGGTAGCCGTAGCTCTGGCCAGAGACAAATATTCCAGTCCCACATCCACCAGAAATCCTACTCTTGCGCGGATCTCCTTCAGCACACGCTCACCGATGAACTGCTGCTGTTTCGTCAGCGTCATGGTATCCAGGAATTTCTGCAGATCACGGATGGACATGGATGTGATCTCATAAATATTCTTGTCGCACACGGTAACCGCCAGAGATTCCTTCTTCAGTCGCATGCCCTTACATTCTTTACAGGGAGTGATGCGCATGAAAGTCTCATATTCCTGTTTGCTACTCTCGGAAGCGGTCTCACGATAGCGGCGCTCCACATTTTTGATCAGGCCTTCAAAGGCTACTGGATACACACCACTGCCGCGCTGGCCGGTATAATGCACCAGGACCTCTTTACCGTTGGTGCCGTGGATCAGAATGTCATGAATCTTCTGGGGATAATCCTGGAAGGGAGTATCCAGATCAAAATTGTATTCCTTCGCCAGTGCCCGCAGAATAGCATTGGTAAAGCTGGACTTGTCCGCACAGGACTGCCAGCCCATGACCGTGATGGCTCCCTCATTGATGCTGAGTCTCTTGTCCGGGATCATCAGATCCTCGTCGAATTCCATCTTATATCCCAGACCGAAGCATACCGGGCAGGCACCGAAAGGATTGTTGAAGGAAAAGCTTCTGGGCTCCACTTCGCTGACACTGATACCACAGTCCGGACAGGAAAAGCTCTGGCTGAAAGTCACCGGTTCGCCGCCGATCACATCCACCACCAGCAGCCCCTCTGCCAGTTCCAATACGTTTTCAATAGAGTCTGTCAGACGGCGCTGAATACCATCCTTTACCACCAGACGATCTACCACGATGTCGATATTGTGCTTGATATTTTTATCCAGTTTGATCTCTTCCGTCAGTTCATACATGCTGCCGTCGATCCGTACCCGGACATAACCGCTTCTCTTGGCGCGCTCCAACACCTTGGCATGCTCGCCCTTGCGGCCTCTGACCACGGGGGCCAGCAACTGGATCTTCGTGCCTTCTCCCATGTTCATGATCTGATCCACCATCTGATCTACAGTCTGCTTGGCAATCTCTCTGCCACACTTCGGGCAGTGGGGAATACCGATTCTCGCATACAGCAGACGGAAATAGTCATAAATCTCTGTTACCGTACCTACGGTAGAACGAGGGTTACGGTTGGTGGATTTCTGGTCAATGGAGATAGCGGGGGACAGTCCTTCGATGCTTTCCACATTGGGCTTCTCCATCTGGCCCAGGAACTGTCTCGCATAGGAGGACAGGGATTCCATGTAGCGTCTCTGTCCCTCTGCATAGATCGTGTCGAATGCCAGAGAGGACTTACCGGAACCGGACATACCGGTCAATACCACCAGCTCGTTTCTGGGAATGTCCACATTAATGTTTTTCAGGTTATGTTCATTGGCACCCCGGATCTTAATGTACTCCCGGGGACGCATCTTCTTTGCTTCTTCCATTGTCTTGCCTTTCTTAAATAAAATATCGTTCTCCAACTATTCAGAGGCCCATTCGCAAAATCGCATCTTTGATGCTTTACTCTTGCTCATTGTGGCTACTTCGCCAAATCAATATTGTCTTCACTTCTTACAAATGCAAGCATTCGGTGAAGTTCTGACAATATTTAATGGCTCTGAATAGTTATTCCATATCATTTAATTGTTTCTTTAATTCAAGCATTTTATCTCTAAGTTCTGCTGCCGCTTCGAAATTCAGGTCTGCCGCTGCTTTCTGCATCTTCTTCTGGATCTCGCCGATCAGCTTCTCCAGTTCCTTCTTCGTCATGGATTCGGGATCCTTCTCAAAGCGTACCTCTTCCTTGGCGATTACCTTGGAGATGCTGATAAGATCACGCACCGCCTTTTTGATCGTCTGGGGGGTGATACCATGTTCTTCATTATATTTCATCTGGATCTCACGACGTCTGTTGGTCTCATCCAGTGCTTCCCGCATGGAGTCCGTGATGGTGTCCGCATACATGATGACATGGCCTTCCGCATTACGTGCCGCACGGCCGATGGTCTGGATCAGGGAAGTCGCACTTCTAAGGAATCCTTCCTTATCTGCATCCAGAATGGCCACCAGAGTGATCTCCGGAATATCCAGACCCTCTCGCAACAGGTTGATACCTACCAGTACATCGAACACATCCAGACGCATATCCCGGATGATTTGGGCACGCTCCAGCGTATCAATGTCAGAATGCAGATATTTCACCCGAATACCGACTTCCTTCATATAATCCGTAAGATCCTCTGCCATCCGCTTGGTCAGTGTGGTGATCAGTACCTTATGATGCTGTGCGATCTCCTTGTTGACCTCTCCGATCAGGTCATCGATCTGTCCCTCTACCGGGCGCACCTGTACTTCCGGATCCAGCAGACCTGTGGGACGAATGATCTGCTCTGTCCGCAGCAGTTCATGCTCCTTCTCATAATCGGAAGGAGTGGCGGATACGAACATCATCTGGTCGATATGCGCCTCGAATTCCTCAAAGTTCAACGGTCTATTATCCAGTGCCGAGGGCAGACGGAAACCGTAGTCCACCAGTGTCTGCTTTCGCGAGCGGTCCCCGGCATACATACCGCGGATCTGTGGGATCGTCATATGGGACTCGTCCACGATGATCAGGAAATCATCCGGAAAAAAGTCCAACAGCGTCATGGGCGGTGCTCCCGCAGGAAGTCCGTTCAGATGTCTGGAATAGTTCTCGATACCGGAACAGAAACCGGTCTCCCGGAGCATCTCAATATCGAAATTCGTCCGTTCCGCAATCCGCTGGGCCTCGATCAGCTTGTCTTCGCCCTTGAAAAACTGTACCCGTTCCTTCATCTCTTCTTCGATATTGTCACAGGCTGCCTTGATCTTCTCCTGAGATACCACATAATGGGATGCCGGGAAGATCGCCACATGATTCAGCTCTGCATGAATTTTCCCTGTAAGAGGCTCTACCTCTGCGATCCGGTCGATCTCATCCCCGAAAAATTCGATACGGATGAGATAATCGCCGCCCTGTGCCGGATATACTTCCACCACATCTCCCCTGACACGGAAAGTGGCACGCTGAATATCCATATCGTTGCGGTTGTACTGAATATCGATCAGTTCCCGCAATACCTCGTCACGATCCTTCACCATGCCGGGACGCAAGGATACGATCAGATCCTGATATTCGTCGGGGCTTCCCAGACCATAGATACAGGACACGCTGGCCACTACCACCACATCCCTGCGTTCCGCCAGGGATGCTGTCGCTGACAGACGCAGTTTATCGATCTCATCATTGATGGAAGAATCCTTGGCAATATAAGTGTCCGAAGACGGCACGTAAGCCTCCGGCTGATAATAATCGTAATAGGAGACAAAATATTCCACGGCATTTTCCGGGAAAAATTCCTTCATTTCCCCGTAAAGCTGCCCCGCCAGTGTCTTGTTGTGGGCAATGATCAGCGTCGGCTTATTCAATGCCTGGATCACATTGGCCATGGTAAAGGTCTTACCGGAACCGGTAACACCCAGCAATGTCTCAAACTGATTGCCCTGCCGGAAGCCTTCCACCAGCTCCGCAATGGCCTGCGGCTGGTCTCCGGTAGGCTGATATTCGGAATGTAATTTGAATTGTGAGGGTTCGTTCGATGGATTCATGATGCCTCTCCGTGCAAATATGTTACTGGAATAACACAGTTCGTGAACGTATTCGGTTCTAAAATCATACAGACATGATCCTGTTCCCGGATACGTTCACGGCTGAACTGTTATCTATTTTTTCACGTTACGCACAGATTATAGCAGAATTTTTTTGAAAAGTACAGATGAATTCGAAAATATGTTCGGTTTGCTGTTTCCTCTCCACATCACAGCGCACAGACGTTTTCCGGCTTTCCGTCCAAATAAGCGTACACGTTGGAAAACTCAATCTTCGCTCTGCGTACCATGGCTTCCTCCGACAGGAATGCCACGTGCGGTGTCAACAATGTATTTTTCGCATGAAGCAGCGGTTCCTCTGCGGGAATGGGCGGCTCACAGTCAAATACATCCACCGCAGCTCCTGCGATCCGTCCTTCGTTCAAAGCCTGTGCCAGTGCCTTGCTGTCTACGATAGGGCCTCTTGCACAGTTGATAAAAATGGCTGATTTCTTCATCAGTGCGATCTTCTCCGCACTGATCATTCCTCTGGTCTCCTTGTTGTTCGGCGTATGCAGGGAAATAATATCACACTCTCTCAATGTCAGGATCCGCACACATGACTGCGGAAAGTAATGCTTTGGTGTAGAAATGTCTTGGATTGGTGTAGATTTCTTCGCTGTCCGCTAGCTCTACAATGGAGCCAAGATACATAACCGCTACCCGGTCACACATATACCGCACAACACTAAGGTCATGAGAGATGAACATCATGGTCAGTCCCAATTCTTCCTTCAGTCTGCACAGAAGGTTGATGATCTGTGACTGGATCGACACATCCAATGCCGATATCGGTTCGTCGCAGATGAGAAGTTCCGGTTCGATGGCAAGTGCTCTGGCAATACAGATCCTCTGTCTCTGGCCTCCGGAAAATTCATGGGGATATCGATTCATCATTTCCTCCGGAAGTCCTACCATGCGGAACAACTCTGCCGTACGCTCCTTTTCTTTTCCGGGACATATTCTGTGTTCCTTTAAACCCCGCATGATTGCTTTTCCTGCGGTATGTCTGGGATTCAGGGAAGAATACGGATCCTGAAATACGACCTGCACCTTTTTGCAATATTCTTTTCTTTCTTTGTGCGTCAGCCGGCGTTTCCTGTAATCAGCTCCTGCCACCCATTTTCCATCGTAAAGGATTTCTCCATTAGTGGGCTGGTTGATCTTGAGGATTTCTTTTCCCAGAGTGGATTTTCCACATCCGGATTCTCCTACAATGCCTAACGCTTCTCCGGCATAGATGTCTAAATTAATGCCGTTTAATGAATGTACTGTTTTTCCGCTTCCAATATCAAAATATTGTCGAAGATCTTTGATCTGTACCAGTGCTTGTCTTTTCTCCATAGCTTTATTCCTCATCCCACAGTAAATGGCAGCTTGCTTTATGCTGTCCTTCGATCACTTTCTCCTTCGGCTGCTCATTTCTGCACTTCTCCGTACAATAGCTGCATCTGTCTGCAAAAGCACATCCCTTTGGAGGATTCAGCAGGCTGGGAGGCATTCCCTCGATACATACCAGCTTCTCTCCCTTGGTCTGGTCTGCTGTAGGTTTTGCTGCCAACAGCGCTTTTGTATACGGGTGCATCGGTGTCTTCATCACCTGTCTGCAGGTGCCGGTCTCCACGATCTTGCCCGCATACATTACAGCTACTTTATCTGCCATATTGGCAACGACTCCAAGGTCATGCGTGATCAGCAGAACGGAAATTCCTTTTTCCTGCTGGATCTGCTTGATCAGCTCCAGGATCTGTGCCTGGATCGTTACATCCAGAGCAGTTGTCGGTTCATCTGCAATCAAAAGCTGTGGATCACAGGCAAGTCCCATAGCGATCATAACTCTCTGCCGCATTCCTCCGGAAAACTCATGTGGATATTGGAGAATTCTTTCTTCCGGTCCCGGGACACCGACTTTTTCCAGCATCGATATTGCCCTTTGTCTGGCCTCCTGTTCACTTACTGTTTCGTGAACTCTTACCGCTTCCTCGATCTGCTTTCCGATCCTCTGCGTGGGATTCAGGCTTGTCATAGGATCCTGGAAGATCATGCTGATCTCTCTTCCCCGGATACTTTTCATCTCATGCTTGTTCATGGGAACAATGTCTTTCCCGTTGAGAAGGATTTCACCGTTTTTAATCATTGTCGGCGGTGAAGGATTCAGCTTCATCAATGTCTGTGCTGTCACACTTTTTCCGCATCCAGACTCTCCCACGATACAGAACACTTCACCTTTTTCTATGGAAAAACTGACATCTCTTACTGCCTGTACCTCTCCTCTGTATGTTTTGATGGAGACCTGTAAATTTTTAACTTCCAGTAATTTATTATCCATAGCCGGGTTCCTCCCACAAAAAAACAAATAAAAAAAGCATTCGTATCGCTACAAATGCTTCTTTGCATGAATGATAATATTTTTCGTTTATTTCTTGTTTTGGCTTATAGTATCACTTAACTTTTTACTTTTCAAGTGCTTTTTGCACAATTTTATGTTTTTTCTACTGTGCATGATGCACATTCTCTACACGATAAAGTGTTCCACATTTTGCTGAAGTTTGTCCGCAGCAATTCTTGTAGCCTCCGCTTTTTCCTTGATCTCGTTGGCTCTTTCTACGATTATCCCCGTCTTATCCGCAATATCCGTAGTTCCCGAAGCCCCTTCGGTAGCTGCCTTGCTGACTTCGTTGATTGCCTCCATGACACCGCTGATAGATGCCAGCAGTTCTTCGGAGGAGGCAGAAAAATCCGTTACCAGTCCATCGATCTGACCGGCATCATTACTGTAAGAATCCGCCATACCGGAAAATGTTGCAAAGCTGTCCACCACATCTGTTCCGACAAATCCCAACAGCTTCTGTGTTCCTTCTGCCAGATTGTTTACAGCATCCATCACATTGTTGGTCACATCCTGGATATGAGAGACGGCTGCCTTGGACTGTTCTGCCAGCACACGAATTTCCTCCGCCACCACAGCAAATCCTTTTCCGGCTTCTCCCGCACGTGCTGCCTCAATGGATGCATTCAGTGCCAACAGATTCGTCTGTCCCGTGATCTGCATAATAGATTCTGCCAGAACTCCAATCTGGTTGACTACTTTAATTTCCTCCAGTGCCTTGGTCAGTCCTTCGTTGATCTCTTCATGAATGGCTTTGGTACGCTGATCATTTTGTGTAATATCCTTCTTGATTCCTACCGCACGCTCACGGATCGCATCTGCTTCGGTGGCACCATCCTGAGAACGTGTCGCAATATTCTTCGCTGCACTCTCAATCTCATGAGACATAGCATTGATCTCTTCAGAAGATGCCGCTGTCTCTTCCATTCCGGCTGCCAGTTCCTCTGTGGTAGCGGACACATCCTCGATCTGTTCATCCAGAGCCTGAATACTGTTATCAATATTCTGTACCATATTGTTGATCTCTGCAGTCTGCTCTTTGACTTCACCGATCAGTCCACTCATCTCTGTCCTCATAGACTCCAGAGAGACTGCCAGCCGTCCGAAATCATCACGGCGTTTTAAAAGCTTATCTCCCATAGATTTTGAGAAATCTCCCTGTTCCATCACGCCGATGGATGCCACACATTTTTTGAGCGGCTGGACGATGCTGATAATAATGAAAACCAGAAGGACGATCACGATTGCACCTTCTATAAGTGTCGATGCAATGAACATCGTCAGTCTTCCTGTCACATAACCGGAAAATTCATCACCTACCGTGACAATCTTATCATCAATATAGTCGGTGTAATTTCCTGTGCCGATGACCCACTGGAACGGTTCAAACGCTTTGCTGTAGGAACGTTTGGGAGAGGATTCCGTCTCTCCTTCCTTTGGGAACACATAATCTACATAACCACCATCCGGCTCCTGTCCCATGCGGATGATTTCCTTTATCATCTGGTACCCGTTAGCATCCTTGGTCTCCATACGGTTTGTACCTTCTGTTGCACTTCCCAGCAGTACCACATTGGTTCCGTCATACTGATCCACCCAAAAATATCCCGAATCTCCGTAGCGAAGCTGGCGGATTTCATCCGCCGCAAGTTTCCTGGCCTCTGCTTCGGTATAGACACCAGCCTGATACTGATCATAAATGGTCTGGCAGAGCGAGATCACATTATCTACCTGCTGCTTGATCTGTTCATCGTAGGCCTCCCGCTCATCAGTCTCCATGGTATCTAATGCTTTGGACTGCAATTCTTTCATGCTTTGTGCTGAAAAGATAGTACACAACAACAGTGCAGCCATCGTTGCCAGTATTACTATGATCATTTTCGTCTGTACTTTTATATTGTTCATAAGATTCCCCTTTTCTGTTTGTCCGTTTTTGCAGATCTCCTACCTTAATTCTATGTTTATCTTATCACATTTTACAATTCTCTTCAACTTTGTGTGTTTTTTTGTGTATTATTGCCAACTTTTATTCATAATCAGGGAAATTTCACCATGAATATCTGAGATATTTCCGGACAACAAAAAACCTCAGTAGATTTCTCTACTGAGGTTCCTATTCGCAGGTCAACCCCTGCTTCGCAGGGCTACAAGGATTCGAACCTTGAAATGACGGAGTCAGAGTCCGTTGCCTTACCGTTTGGCGATAGCCCTATGTCGTTTACTTGATGAAGTATACACTATCTGTTCCTTTTTTGCAATACCTAATTTAAAAAAAATTTAAAAAAATATATGAAATTGGAACAATTTCCGTAAAATCATCGCATAAACACCGTGATATAGGGGTAATCCTTCCTCTCTGCAGGCTTAAAATCCTCCATCAACCAGTTCCAGATAAAGCTGTTCTCTCCTTCCTGGGCAATATCTCCATAACAGCTTTCAAATACCACCACATTCGGATATCTGTCCGGATTGATCTTCCAGTAGTCCAACAGACGCTCATCATAGATCATAGAGCAGATCGTATCGGGGGATGCCTGCTTATGTTCTCCGAGCATACAATAGAACTGGGACGGTCCCACATAAAGCACGGTACTGCCGTCCGGCACGGCCTCCGGCCATACAGCCAGATTATTGTTGTAACGGTATGCAGTCATATAATCCGTGAGGATTCCGGCGCGTAATCCCTCTCTGTTGATGCCACGCACATTTTGAATCACATAGGCATGATATTCCTGGGATCCCAGAATCAGCCAGGTATAGGAAAATGCATTCCCAAGCAAAAGGATCAGGCACAGGATCTGAATTGCCTTCTTTCCTGCGGTGTTTTCCTTCTGCCAGTAGTCTCCCAGACATACCAGTCCGGCCACTGCTCCCATAATGAGATAGGTGACCAGCAGCATCGGTCCCCAGTTAGACAACAGAAGTACCGAAAAATAATTGACAAATGCCAGCAGGATCAGTTCATAGAACAGCCTTTCCGTTTTGTCTCTGCGCAGATAGATATAACATCCCGTCAGGGATACTGCCATCAGCAAAAGCTGCGGGTAAATTGCATTAAAGGAACTGAACAGCCAGAACCAGATCTGGATCAGAAATACAATTACGAAAAACAGCATGCCCGGAAGCTGTAGCAGTCCGGGAAGTTTTTTCTTCCACACTTTCTCTATAAACCATCGGATTCCCAGAGACACCAGCAGGGCACACAGAAGGATCATGGCCATCTCTCCCAGGCTTGACCCCCATCCCAACAATTTTTCTCCCACAGTAGTCTGATGGGACCCCTCTCCCAGGATCTCGCCTGCCATCTCCAACATTTTCTGCGGTGTCATATAACTCAGAAGATATGTAAACATTACTGCCGCACTTGCCACACAGGGCAGTACATAAGCACAGAGTTCTTTCCATTTTTTCTCTGATCTGCGCACCAGCAGAAATACCAGGCAACACAAAAATACCAGTACCATACTTGGATAAGCCAGCACATCACAGGTCATGAATATACCTGCCAGCACCAGCCACCGCAGCTCTCCTGCTGTCTGTCTGCCCTCGGAGTCCTTCGCTCCGAAGTATCTCAGAAGGCACAGCACCATAAGTGCAAAGAACCAGTTATGAAGATTGGAATACTCCGGAATAAAAATGGACTTAGGTGTTGTCACATAGTAGAGAAGCCCCATCAGTGCTGCCACATTCTCATCCATCTGCGGCACTGTCCTATGGATCGTCTTATACAGGAAGACACTGACACCTGCCTGAATCGGGAAAAATACGAGCCGTAAAAACAGGTTCAGATAGTTCACTCCACCTGTCAGCTTCACAAACAGCCTGATAAAAACCGCCGTAAAAATGGCAGAAGTCTGGTGTGGTTCCCACATTTCCAACAGCAGCCGGTCTCCCATGGCAAGACGATAACCCGCCATGATGCCATAGCCTTCGTCCGTATCTGCACCAATAAATAAATTTTTTGCCGTATATGCAATGATTGCAAGAATACAGATAATTTTCCAAAATTTCTTATTTTTCAGTATATTTTTCATCATGCAGTTATCATAACACAGGATTTTCCCCATAGCAATGACAAGAAACATACATAACTGCAAAACGAGGCCCACCGTCCTGCGGCAAGCCCCGTTTTCATTCAACACAATGAGAGAAACGTATTATGGTATTTTGCAACGCTATTTATACTTCAAAGATCAGATCGCCGTAGGTGGGTACCGGCCATACCTTCTTGTCGACCATCATTTCCAGTTCATCCACGGGAGTTCTCAGGTCATCCATTGCAGTATGTACCACATCTTTATAGAAGAAAGCAAGCTTCTTGGGATCTTCGATGCCTGCTGCCTCAGCCAGCTTATCCTCCAGAGCAGTCTCTGCAGCCTGTGCCTCAGCCAGCTTCTCGGAAATGCTCTTCAGTACAGTGGTCTGTACGGTTGCATCCGCACCTGCACTCTTAACAGCCAGTACGGTATCAGCCAGAGTCCTGGTATACTCCATAACTGCGGGAATGTACTGCTTCTTCGCCATATCTACCATGGTCAGAGCTTCGATGTTGATGGTCTTGGAGTAGGTCTCATACAGAACCTCCTCGCGGGATTCCAGCTCAGCCTTGGTGAAGATACCGAACTTCTCGAACAGTTTGATAGACTTCTCGGTGGTCAGGGTCTCGGAAGCCTCTACCATGGACTTGATGTTGGGAAGTCCTCTTCTGGCTGCCTCTTCTACCCACTCCTCAGAATAGCCGTTGCCGTTGAAGATGATTCTCTGATGCTCGGTCAGGTACTTCTTGATCAGATCGTGTACGGCAATATCGAAATCGTCTGCTTTCTCCAGAATGTCTGCTGCCTCGCAGAAAGCTTCTGCAACGATAGCGTTCAGAGTGGTGTTGGGGCTGGCGATGGAGTCTGCACTACCTACCATACGGAACTCAAACTTGTTGCCGGTGAAAGCAAACGGTGAAGTTCTGTTACGGTCGGTGGCATCCTTATCCAGATCCGGCAGAGTGGATACGCCGGTCAACAGTTTACCGCCCTGGATGGAATGAGTAGCATCACCGGTCTCAACCAGCTGCTTTACCACATCCTCCAGCTGCTCGCCCAGGAATACGGAAATGATGGCAGGCGGCGCCTCGTTGGCTCCCAGTCTGTGATCGTTGCCGACATCGGATGCACTCTGACGAAGCAGATCTGCATGGGTATCTACGGCTTTCAGGATACATGCCAGTACTAACAGGAACTGGATGTTCTCGTTAGGAGTATCGCCGGGATCCAACAGGTTGACACCGTTATCGGTTCCCAGGGACCAGTTGTTATGCTTACCGGAACCGTTCACTCCGGCGAAAGGCTTCTCATGCAGCAGGCAGGTCATACCGTGACGTCCTGCTACTTTCTTCATGGTCTCCATAACCAGCTGGTTATGATCTACCGCAATGTTGGCGGTCTCATAAATAGGAGCCAGCTCGTGCTGTGCGGGAGCCACTTCGTTATGCTGTGTCTTGGCGGTTACGCCCAGCTTCCACAGTTCAATGTTCAGATCCTTCATGAAGGAACCGATTCTCTCGCGGATAGTACCGAAGTAATGATCCTCCAGCTCCTGTCCCTTGGGTGCGGGTGCACCGAACAGGGTACGTCCTGCGAAGATCAGGTCTTCACGCTTTAAGTATTTGTCTCTGTCTACCAGGAAATATTCCTGCTCCGGTCCCACGCTAGCTACGACCTTGGTAGCTTCGGTATTGCCGAACAGTCTTACGATACGCAGTGCCTGTGTGCTGACTGCTTCCATGGAACGAAGAAGCGGTGTCTTCTTATCCAGTGCCTCACCCTTGTAAGAACAGAATGCAGTGGGAATGCAGAGGATCACGCCGGTTGCATCCTCTTTCAGGAATGCGGGAGAGGTGATATCCCATGCAGTATAGCCTCTTGCCTCGAAGGTAGCTCGTAAGCCTCCGGAGGGGAAGGAAGATGCATCGGGCTCGCCCTTGATCAGCTCCTTACCGGAGAACTCCATGATCATCTTGCCGTACTCATCGGGATGGGTTACGAATGCATCGTGCTTCTCTGCGGTGATACCGGTCAGAGGCTGGAACCAGTGGGTATAATGGGTGGCACCGTTCTCGATGGCCCAATCCTTCATTGCCTTTGCTACAACATCAGCGGTAGCCAGAGACAGCTCTCCGCCGTGATCAATGATCTTCTTCACTTCTTTGTATACGCTCTTGGGTAATCTTTCCCTCATCTTACCCAGAGTGAATACCTTACTGCCAAAGATTTCTTCCACGTTTAATACTTCACTCATCTTCGTTTCCTCCTTATTCTTGCTATTTTCCATGCTTCCTGCGACTTACTTGCACAGTTGCTATTCAGAACTTACATGCGCAAAATCGCATCTTCGATGCTTTCCTTTTGCTTATGTAAGTTACTTCGCCGAATAACTATCGTTACATCTTCTTGCGCATGCAAGCATTCGCCGAAGATGTACGATAGTTACGGCTCTGAATAGCAACAAAAAAAGGCGCTACACTTCCTAGTGTAAACGCCTTCGTTTCGCATTGAAAAATATTAACTTGTGAGGATCGCTCCTCTATGGCTCATTACTATACAACAGATTTTTTTTGAATGCAATACCTTTTTTGAAAAAATTGTAACTATTCAGAACTCCATTCGCAAAATCGCCTCTACGAGGCTTTACTTTTGCATCCGAAGCGATCTCTGAAGTGCTCTATACCTCAAACAACAGATCCGCATAGGTCGGGAACGGCCAGTACTTCTTGTCTACCAGCTTTTCCAGTTCATCCGCAGGTTTTCTCAGTGCGTTCATTGCCACCATGACTTCATCATGATAACAGAATGCCTGCTCCTTGCCTCTCTCCATGGCGGAAGCCTTTTTCTCCACCTCGAGAAGTGCCTCGGATGCCTTTTCCATCTCTGTCAGCTTCTGTGTGATCTGCTGCAACATACGGGTAGGCACGTAGGTGTCTCCGCCAGCTTCCGTAATAGCAATAACAGCATCTGCCAGCGACTTGCTGTATTTCATGACTGCAGGAATGATCTGCTTGTTTGCCATATCCACCATAGTCAGTGCCTCGATATTGATGGTCTTTGCATAGGTCTCGTACAGTACCTCCGCGCGGGAACGCAGCTCTGCCTCGGTGAAAATACCGAACTTTTCAAACAGATGGATAGCCTTGGGAGTAGTCAGAGTATCTACTGCTGCTACCATGGAAGGAATATTGGGCAGTCCTCTTCTGGCTGCTTCCTCTTCCCATTCCCTGGCATAACCGTTGCCATTGAAAATAATACGCTGGTGCTCCGTCATATATTCCTTGATCAGATCATGGACTGCCATATCGAAATCTTCCGCACCTTCCAGACGGTCTGCAGCTTCGCAGAACGCCTCTGCCACAATGGCATTCAGGGTGGTGTTGGGGCTTCCGATGGAATCCTCGCTTCCCACCATACGGAATTCGAATTTATTTCCTGTAAAGGCAAACGGTGAAGTACGGTTTCTGTCGGTAGCATCCTTTACAAAATCCGGCAATGTGGATACACCGGTGCGAAGTACACCGCCTTCTTTCAGATTGTCTGCTTTACCGGTCTCCACCAGCTGTGCCACCACATCCTCCAGCTGTTCGCCCAGGAAGATCGAAATAATGGCAGGGGGTGCCTCGTAACCGCCCAGTCTGTGATCGTTACCTACATTGGACGCACTCTGACGCAGCAGATCCGCATGGGTATCTACAGCTTTCATGATACATGCCAGTACCAGCAGGAACTGAATATTTTCATTGGGGGTCTGGCCGGGCTCCAGAAGGTTTACACCATTGTCCGTAGTGATGGACCAGTTGTTATGCTTACCGGAACCGTTTACTCCGGCAAAAGGCTTCTCATGCAGCATGCAGCGCAGACCGTGCTTGCCTGCCACACGCTTCAGAGTCTCCATTACCAGCTGGTTGTGATCCACTGCCACATTGGCAGACTCGTAGATGGGCGCCACTTCATGCTGTGCGGGAGCCGCCTCATTATGCTGGGTCTTGGATGTTACACCCAGCTTCCACAGCTCGATATTGACATCATGCATGAAACCACCGATACGCTCACGGATAACACCGAAATAGTGGTCATCCATCTCCTGTCCCTTGGGGGCGGGAGCACCGAACAGGGTTCGTCCGGCGAAAATAATATCTTCACGCTGCAAAGCCTTGGCAGAATCTACCAGGAAATATTCCTGCTCCGCGCCAACGGAAGGCAGTACTTTGGTAGCTTCTGTATTGCCGAACAGGCGGACGATACGGATCGCCTGCTTGCTCAGAGCCTCCATGGAACGAAGTAACGGTGTCTTCTTATCCAGTGCTTCGCCTTTATAAGAACAGAATGCTGTAGGGATACAAAGGGTCGGACCGGTAGCGGTCTCTTTGATAAATGCGGGGGAGGTGATGTCCCATGTAGTGTAACCTCTTGCCTCAAAGGTAGCACGTAAGCCTCCGGAAGGGAAAGAAGATGCATCGGGCTCTCCCTTGATCAGTTCTTTGCCGGAAAATTCCATGATCATCCGGCCATCCTCATCAGGATGTGTCACAAAAGCATCATGTTTCTCTGCGGTAATGCCGGTCAACGGCTGGAACCAGTGGGTATAATGAGTGGCACCGTTCTCGATGGCCCAATCCTTCATGGCACTTGCCACTACATCCGCAGTTGCCAGGGAAAGTTCTCCTCCCTGATCCATGATCTTCTTCACTTCTTTGTAAGTACTCTTTGGGAGCCTCTCTTTCATCTTGCCCAGGGTAAACACCTTGCTGGCAAAAAGCTCCTCTACATTCAATTCTTCGCGCATGTCCCTACTTCCCTTCGGTATACTGTGATGGCTTCGGATTGTTCCGTGCTACGCACTCTCACGATCCTACTCAATATGAGCAAGCTCATGTGGGCTTAGACCTTTTGACCCTGGCATCATACTATAGAATAATATCGAATACAGTGTACAACATGTGCGTTATAATGGTCAATTATTATTTTCGAGGTTTTAGTGATAAGTTTTTCCAAAAATACTCTATACTCAGAACACTTCCCAGCAGGATTCCGGGCATCTGATTGTACATCTGTCTTCCACTGGCTTCCCAGAACATTAAAAAAACAACGATACCGATAAATCCCAACTGACAGATCATCAACATTACAGGTGGTTCCTGATCTCTGATAATATTGCGAAGGCTGAGGATCATTCCGATCAGTAACAGCACATACATGGACACCAGATAGCAGAAACAATACTGACAGGTGCGCCAGTAGTATTTTCCCCAGGGCGAAAACATTTCCCAGAGCAGGGTTCCATCGCTGTACTCCACGTTCAAAAATGCACTGGCCCCCAGATTTCCGTTGGCAAAATTATAGCTTGCCTTTTTGCGCAAATGTACGGGATTCCAGAATTCCGATCTGTTTTCGCGAATATATTCCATACTGTATTGCTGTTTTTCCTGTCTGGTGGAAAATTCATACATATGATCCACAAACTCTGTGTTGTTGGTCCAGGAACCGTCTTCCTTCATTCCCAGTGCCACCCAGCTGATCACAGGATTGGCTGTTTCAGATGCTTCCTTTGTGATCTCGTAGGAATTGGCCCAGAGCTGCAGAGCCACTCCCAGAATCACGACAAAACCTCCAAACAGCAATGTCACTCGACGGTCCACCGACACTCTCTGCCACAAGAGGATCACAGCGCATGCGATCAGCGGTATGATCACTGTGATCTTCCATGTGCCTGCCAGTACTGCCATACCGGCCGCAAACAGCGCCCACAGGATCTGCCGGCGCTTCCCCCTGGATGCTGCCGCCAATTTCAGGAAAGCCAGTCCCAGGATTCCCATACCGAAGCTCATGGAATCCGTATAAAACACGGCAGTCATCTCCCACATCGGAAGCAGAAATACAAAGGCAAGCAGGATCGGAAATCTCCAGCAAGTATCCCCATTCCGTTCCGCAAGATAACCACAGGCACATGCCACCAGCATCACCAGAATTACATTCCGCAGCAAAACAAAATAAAACGGGGACACATCCATCAGCAATGCCATCCGAAACAGAACGGAAAGCAAAAGCATCGGCTTCAGATTATTCGAATAGGTCAAAAAATAATTGGTGTCTTCCAGTTCTCTCCCGTTCGCCAGATTCAGAGCATCCCGATAGACATAGGTGTAATCCAGCAGAGTATTCTCATTCCCCTGCCGGCTCAATGAAACCACATAAAGCAGCACCCCAAACAATACTAGCGCTACGGCATACAGCGAATTTCTCCGGCCTGTCACCGTATATATTTTATTCCATGCCGCACCGGCCGCCAGCAGCAACACTGTAGCAGCCGCCACACCCAGAGCCATCTGCCATGGGATCAGATGATTCCCCGGATACCTGAGTACTGTCCACAAGAGCAACAGCATAAAAGCGATGAGAATACTATAGGCACCTATGGACACTCCTTTATGAATTCTGCCTTCCCTTTTCATAAGGCGTTACCTCCGGTCACTCTTTCTCAATCAGCATTTTTCTGACGCAGCAAATCAAATTCCTGCGGCGGCATGGATAACTTTATCCACAGCACCTGCTTGGGATGGGGTGCACTGTCCACACTTTCTCCCTCCTCGGTGTACATAGCTTCCACCGTGACCGGTACATTGGTGCCGTCAGGCTTCATGATTTCTATGGAATCGCCCACGCAGAATTTGTTCCGCTGCTCGATCCGGCACAGAGAATCCTTTACTGCCTCCACAATTCCCAGATAAATATATTCGTTCACGTAAGTGTTATTATCATAGATCTGCGTATTTTCATCCGGCTTGCCGAAATAGAACCCCGTCGTAAACTGACGATAGGTGCACTTGGAGATCTCTGCCTTGTACCAGTCCATATTTTTCTCGTACAGCTCCGGATCGGCAAAATAATCATCAATGGCCTTCCGGTAGGTTCTGGCTACCGTTGCCACATACAATGCGGTCTTCATACGCCCCTCGATCTTGAGACTGTCGATTCCTGCCTCCACCAGCTCCGGAATATGTTCGATCATGCACAGATCCTTGGAGTTGAAAATATATGTCCCCCGCTCATTCTCGTAGACCGGCAGATATTCTCCGGGACGGGTCTCCTCCACCACCGCATATTTCCAGCGGCAGGGATGTGTGCAGGCACCTCTGTTGGCATCTCTTCCTGTAAAGAAATTGCTCAGCAGACATCTGCCGGAATAAGAGATACACATTGCCCCGTGGACAAAACTCTCAATCTCCATTTCCGCAGGAATCTTCTCCCGGATTCCCTTGATCTCTACCAGTGACAGTTCTCTGGCAGACACCACTCTTTTGGCTCCCAGCTTCCACCAGAACAGATATGTCTCATAGTTGGTATTGTTGGCCTGCGTGGAAATATGCACCTCCACCTGGGGCCAGACTTCTTTGGCGATCATGAACATTCCCGGATCGGAAATGATCAGCGCATCCGGCTGCTCCAGCTTCATATCCCGCAGCTCGGCAAAATATTTTCTGGCTCCCTCGAGATCATAATTATGCGCCAGAATATTGGCCGTCACATAAACCTTCACTCCATGTGCATGGGCGAATGCAACTCCTTCCGCCATTTCTTCACTGCTGAAATTTTTTGCCTTGGCCCGCAGTCCAAAAGCTTCTCCGCCGATATAAACAGCATCCGCGCCAAAAATAACAGCCGTTTTTAATACTTCCAGGCTGCTGGCCGGGATTAAAAGTTCCGGTTTTTTATATGTCATTTTATTTCTCCTCTTTTTCTGCAACAGATTCTCTTTCCTGATAAGCACACCATGTCAGATTTAGCGGAAGCATTATCATCACCGGCAGCATATAGCGCAGTTCTCCGTTGACCGGGGAAAGAATGCATACCGCAAACACCAGCAGTGTGGGTACTATCAGCAAAATCCGCTTTCCCTTTTTCGATCCCAGCAGATACACCACATATCCCAGCAGCAGGTATCCGTGAAATCCCGCATTATACAACAGGGAGATCAGCGGGAATTGTGTTACAAAATGTATCATGCCGATCAGGAATTCTCTCATGCCTTTCAGCTGTGGAGGAAATCCTATTTCCATATAGAACTCTTCCATCGAAAGCTGCTCTCTGCCAACCGTAGTCTCTATGATCGGCGTTCCCAGTCTGTCCTTCCGGTCCGTATAAAAATATCCGTAAGTCTGGTTAAAAAATGCCTGGAAATAAGTATCCGGATGCTTGCAGAACTGTGCAAACCAGACTTTAAAATAATTCTTCAGTTGTTCCTTCGTGGGATGGGATATCATCTGGTCTTTGGCCGCATCGGATATCTCCGGTGAATAATGTGCCGTTCCCATCTGATCATAGTCATCAAACAATTCCGACAGAATCGCCCGTTCTTCCTCCGTGACCTCTGCTCCGTGATCCCTCTGGTATCTTGCCGTCTGTTGAATAGGGGCCGATAGTCCTTCCGCCAGTCTTCCCTCTTCAATATCATGTGCCGGCATATATATCTGCTCTATATAGAACAGGATCATAAAACCGGTTACTGCTGTAAACAGGTATAATTTCCACTGCTTTTTATGATAGAAAAACAGACAGATCAGCGCACCCACCAAAAGGTATCTGCCTTCTTTTCTGCAGAGGATCATACCGTAAGAAGCACAGAGAAATACGATCTGTTTCCACCATTTTTTCTTTTCCGTTCCATCTACCAAGATATCCGCAAATGACACTCCAAAATACAACAGGCTGATATAGTACTGTGCATCCTTCACCATAGTAAATCCCCACATGGGAAATAGCGGAAACACAGTAAGAAACAGAAGTCCGAACCAACGGATCCAGACCGGAGCTTTCATTTTTTTCATAACGCAGACGAGATATGAGATTCCAACTGCCTGCAATAGGGACTGTATCAAAGTATAGGTAAAAATTCCAAGATTGTCGGATCCCAGTACGACTCTTCCGAAAGCCAGGCATCTTCCCATGATTGCTGTGGATACCACCGGGTGTTTATTGCTGTTTTCAATAATTCCCATGTACTTCCACACCTGTTCAAATGCATCCGCCTGAATCGGTCCCGGGAAAAAACTTATCATATAGGGCAGCGCACACAGCATTGCTATGGCAAAAGTACTCCAGAAGGGATGGGCTTCGAAAATAAAATTCTCTATTTTCCCCTTTATTTCTCTCCTGCGCACTCCTTCCCAATGTTCCGACACATAGGCTCCCAACGCAATGAGACTCTCATACAGGTTGTAATAACCGGCCATCACCACCAGCGCCAACAGGAACTGAGCAAAGTTTCCAAACACATAGTTCCAGTTGCCCTGCTCATGATAGCTCGTCCCCATTACCGTAGTAACCGCAAAAAAGGCGCACAAAACATGCAGCCATCTGTTTTTTCTCAGAGCTTCATCCTTCGTGATCCAGCATACTGCTCCCACACCCATGGTCAGAAAAACCATTTCCACATGCAGACCGTCCAATCCGTCACTCAATGTTGTCAGACAGCCCGGTGTCAACGCAAATATCATGAATAAGATCCGGAAAAACCATCCAACGTTTTTCCATTTACTGTTTTCCTTAAGCAACTGTTTCATCTGCTGTACCCTTCTTATTTCTCCAATATTTGAACGCTTTATTCATAGTTTCCAAAAGAATGAGATAAATCAAAGCATTTCCCAGCCAGTAACCACCTATTATGATCACTTTATCCGGATGTATCTTATAATAATATCTGGTCGTAGCCTGTGCATCTTCCGCAGCAAACAACCCGCCGTTCCTTTCAAGACGTATATTCTCCGGGGCCACACCGTTTCCATGTTCCGCATACATAAACCGGATATTGCATTCTGCGGCTTCCGGTATTGTAAGTGTCCAATGATATGTCTGTTTTCCGGAAAGTGACACCCCCAGGGGAAGTGCGTAGAAATGATCCGCACTCATACTTCCGAGAGGAAAATCCTGTGACATCAGCTCTGTATTCTTTTCATCATATAGTACAAAATGCAATACCTGATCTGTCACCGCTTCCTGCTCAAATCCCAGCGCAAATTCTATCTGATCCAATCTGGAATACAGCGGCTTAAAATACTGTGTGATCTCCGTCCGTTCCGTGATGGGCTCACTATACACACTGTATTCACTGTAAGAGCTGCTCATATAGTTATTATACACCAGGTATCCCGGCCAGATGGCTAATTCCAGTGCAATGAGCAGCACCGTCAGCAGACCTTTTCCTATGACCTCTGCCTTGTTGATTTTCTTTTTCTTTTGACCCGACTTCATATGTATTTCTCCTTACTGTGATCATTGTATTCCCGGCAATTTATAATGTACTTTATCTTCTATCTGTGATAAACTATTAACCATCATATTATAATATGATGCCAGGGTCAAAAGGTCTAAGCCCACATGAGCTTGCTCATAGGTGGGTGAAAGACCTTAGGACCCGCCCCGATATGAGCATAAAAGTGGGATGATAATCCCACGATATGCGAATATTGGGTAGGATTGTGGGAGTGCGTAGCACGGAACAATCCGTAGGCATCAAAGTCGGGGGCTTTTGACCCCGACATCATAATATATAAGGATACACGAGATGAAGAATTTATGCAAACAAAACTGGTATCAGATCACATTACTTTTTCTGTTTTGTGTCACAGTATTTTTAAGATTCTATAAACTGACCGTTTTACCGGATGTTTTACATATAGACGAAGCCGCTCTTGGATATAACTCCTGGTGTCTGGCCAATTACGGTACCGATCGTTATCTCAATGTGCTGCCTTTCTATCCGCAGAATTTTTACGGTGGTCAAAGCCCTCTCTATACTTACCTTGTCGTATTGCTGATCAAGTTTTTCGGGAAGGGGAATCTGTCCGTTTTTCTGGTAAGATTCCTGCTGCCTTTGCCAGTATTCTTCTGTGGATCACCGGCACCAGGAGCATGTCCCTTATCTTTGATAATAAAAAAATCACCCTCGCTGCTGCTCTTTTTCTGTGTTTCTGCCCGTATTTTGTGATGTCCGGACGTTATGCCCTGGACTGCAATCTGATGTTGTGCTGCATTTCCTGTTCTGTTCTTGTACTGCTTTTGTATCTGAAAACAGGAAAACTGCATACTTTACTTCTGTCCGGAGTCTGCTTCGGTATCAGCTTGTACTCTTATGCATTGAGTTATCTGATCATACCTGTTTTTCTGGTTCTGATCTCTCTTTACATGCTTTACCATAAAAAAATCACGTTTTCCAGAATACTGTTGTGGGCGGTCAGTGTCTGCATTACGGCATTGCCCGTGATCCTTTTTGCCTACACACTTCTCTTCCATGCAGAGCCTATTCATTTTCTCGGCTTTACAATTTCTCCTATTTCCGGCAACCGCATGGATGAAATTTCTTTTTCCTCATTGGGTGCAAATCTGTGGAACAACCTTAAGATCACTCTGACATACAGTATTTATCCTATGGATTCCGTGGATAAATTCTATACCTTATACCCGGTTTCCATCCCTTTTATCCTGTTGGGAATGTTATGTTCCGTTTATGACTTCGGAAATTCCTTCCGGACACGCTGTTTTCATTCCGGCACAGTATATCTGTTCTATTTCATCAGCTGCTCCTTTGTGGTTGCTCTGACACCTACAGATCATCTATATCGTGCCAACAGCATCTATATCTGTTATCTGTTCTTTTTTCTCCGTGGTATCCGGGCATGTTGCGATTTTTTTACCGTTTACCGGAAAGCATTTCTGAGCATTCTGGCTTATGGCTATGTGCTGTGGATTGCTTCGTTTATGCGTTACTATTACACTATATATTCCGTGCTGGATCTGCATACCTATGCAAATTCCTTCTATTTTGCCGATATTTCCGACATTGTCACCTATATTGACGAAAATCTCGGGGATGAAGAAATCTATACGGACTGCGTTGATGTAGAGGAGTTTTTGTATTTTTATTATCCTATTTCTCCTTATGAGCGCGTTCCCCTGTCCGCCCGGGAAGAAGACGATGAAATTCCCAAGCATTATATACTGAATGCTTCCACTCCGCTCTCTCCTTCCGCAGCCTACATTGTCCGCAAAGAAAATCAGGAATTTATTTCTTACTCTGAACGATTCCGGACTTTCCTGCCATACGGTAGAATTTTCACCGTATTACTTATTTTATTTTGATTGATTGCGAGGTATCCACAAATGAAGGATCTGAAATCTCTGGTGAAAAAATACTGGTATTCCGCAGCCATCCTGCTGTTGTTTCTCATTGCGGTCTTCCTGCGCGTTTATCGTCTGGAAAGCCTGCCTGACGTTCTTCATATCGATGAAGCAGGACTGGGTTATAATGCCTGGTGTCTGGCTCATTACGGAACCGACCGGTATCTCAATGTACGCCCTTTTTACCCTCAGAATTTTTATGGTGGTCAGAGTCCTCTTTATACCTACTTACTGGCTCTGCTGATCCGGACAGTCGGACAGGGCAACCTGTCTCTTACGCTTCTCAAAATTCCCGCCGTCCTTGCAAGCCTGTTGCTGTTTTTTGTCGGGACCAAAAGTATCCGTCTGGTGTTCGATGATCAAAAATGGAGTATTGCTGCTGCTTTCCTGTTGGCAGTCTGCCCCTATTATATCATGTCCGCCCGTTTTGCCCTGGACTGTAATCTTATGTTGTGCTGCTCAGCTGTAGCATTGCTGTTTCTCATCCGTTTCACACAGACCAAGACCCTTCGGAACCTTATATTATCCGGAGTCTTTTTTGGTATCACGATGTATTCGTATGCACTGAGTTACTTCCTGATCCCTATTTTTCTGATCTGCATTTCCCTGTATCTGCTATACACGAAAGAAATATCCTTCCGCCGGGTTCTGCTCTGGGCTGCATGTGTATGTATTACAGCTCTGCCCGTAATATTATTTGTATGCTCCCTGTTATTCCACTGGGAAACCATTCATTTTCTGGGGCTTACCATATCTCCCATCGCCTCCGAGCGCATGTCCGATGTGGGAGTCACTTCTTTCTGGGAAAATATAAAAGATATCATAAAGATTACCTTGACATGTGGTTCCTACCGTTTAGATGCCGTACCTAAATTTTACACGCTTTATCCCTTATCCATTCCTTTTATTGTTCTGGGATTTATCGGTGCAGTTTACAGTTTTCTTGTCTCTCTGTACAAGCGGACTTTTCAGGCCGACAGTATCTATCTGCTGTTCTTTCTCAGCGGTCTCATCACCATTGGTCTGTCCGGATCCGGCTATGTCTACCGGGCTAACAGTTTCTTTATCTGTTATCTCTTCTTCCTGATAAAAGGACTTTTCCTTTGCTGCCGTTTCCTGTCCTCTTATCACACAGGCTTTATGCTCCTTTTGTCCGCCGGTTATCTCTTATGGTGCATCTCTTTCTGCAGCTTTTATTTTCGGGTCTATACCATGACCGACGTCTGCCCGAATTATCTGTATTCCATCTCCTTCCGGGAGTGTGTGGATGATGTGAATCTCAACCTGGATTATGCGGATCTCTATGTGGATCTGGTCAACATGAAGGAGTTTTTCTTCTTTTATTATCCCGCATCTCCTTATGATACTCAGGATGAAGAAACCTTTACCGACGGTATACACACTTATCATTTTCTCACCGACTATTCCACGAAGATCAGTCCTTCTTCCGTCTATGTGGTATACAAAAAGAACAATGAATTCCTGCAGAATCTGTCAGGGTCCGGACTGGCTTACCAGACCTGGGAATACCCGTATTATTATGTTATTTATTTTGAGTAACCGTGCTTTCCTCTTTCTTCGTACTCAGTGTCACTCCATCACCTACCGGCAGGATCACCGTCTCCAGTTCCGGATGATGTTTCAATTCATACAGATATTCCCGCATCCTTGCATGAATGGTCCGGTTCCTTCTGGTTACGGCAAAACGGGATTCTATGATATCACCGTCCTGTAATACGTTGTCGGAGATCAACAGTCCGCCAGGGGGCAACAGGCGTAAGATATCCGGCAGGAAATGAATGTACTGTCCCTTCGCCGCATCCATAAAGATCACATCATAGGTGCCTTCCAGTTCCCGCAGGATCTCCGTAGCATCACCCTCCAGCAGAGTGATCCGGTCTTCCCTGCCTGCCTTACGGAAGTTCTCCTTTGCAATAGGAATTCTTTTCTCATATTTTTCGATCGTCGTGATATGACAATCCTCCGGTGCATATTCACTCATCAGTAACGCAGAAAAGCCGATAGCAGTCCCGACTTCCAGGATGCTCTTCGGCTTTGTAAATTTCAGCAGAAATTTCAGCAGACTTTGCATGGATCTGCGTATGATGGGAACCTGTGTCTCCAGAGCGAATTTTTCAATCTCATTCAGCCACGCCGGATTCCCGCTGTCCAGGGAATCGATAAACGCGGACATTCTCTCGTCTATGATCATACTGTTCCTCATTTCACACTTTACTGTGCAACTGCAGTGGTATCCTGTGTCTCACCGGTAATCGCACTGCCGTTGTCTATAGTCTCCACTGTCTCTTCCGTTGCGCTTTCCGTCTGTCCGGCCATGACTTCCATCATCTCTTCTGCGGTCATGGCTGTACTCAATTCGTAGGTTCCGGGCTTCCAGTCCTTTTTATACTCGGATAGCAGATACTGTAATGCGAACAGTCTGCTGTCACGTGTCAGGCCCTTTTCCTGCATAATTGTGCCAATCTCCGTTGCGGACATGTCCGAGGTCAGGGTTACTGTGATCTTACGTCCCTCTCCGGCAGAGACCGCCGGTTCTGTGAAAATACGATAACCATAGTCGTAGCATGTAGACGCTCCGGTGTACACCAGATATACCACGATCACTGCAAATGCCACTTTTAAGATAGCGCCCAATACGGCACCTGCCAAATTTGCTGCCTTCATGTGTTCTGTCCTTTCTTATCCAAGTAATCCGCATTTCGATCCATACATTTGCAAAATCGTCTCTTCGAGACTTTCCTTTTGCTCACTCAAAATGCATCTGATCGGTAACGTAAAGTCCGATCTCCTGCATCATACGGCAAAATGCCAGCTCCGCCGCCAGAAAATCCGACACCAGTGGATTCTCCCGGAAAGCTTCGTTTTCTCTGGTAAACTGATCCAGCTTATCAAAGTTGGTGTCCTTGCTGGTCTGCAATTCAAAATTTCTGGTCCGGAATTCATCGATCTGTCTCTTAAGTTCCGATTGTTCCTTCACGCGGGCCAGCTGCTTCTGATATTCCAGATAAGCGTCGGTATTACGAATCGCCTGTACCATCTGCTCTACAGCCTGATTTACATTTTCGTCCGATGTAATCTTCATCTGCTTACGACCTTTCCAGCAATCGCTGCTATTACACTTCCATAATGATTGGAAGGATCATGGGACGTCTCTTGGTCTTCTTCCATACATAATCGCTGAGGACATCCTTGGTGGTGGTCTTCAGTTTACCCCAGTCCGTAATTCCCTTATCCAGACATGCCTGCAGCGCATCATCCACGGTGCGTCTGGCTTCCTCGATAAGTTCATCGGATTCCTTCACATATACAAAACCTCTGGATACAATGTCGGGACCTGCTACCAGTTCTCCACTGGCCTTGTCCAGACTCATGACCACGATCATAATACCATCTTCTGCCAGATGCTGTCTATCTCTCAATACTACATTTCCGACATCACCGACACCCAGACCGTCGACCAGAATAGCTCCTACGGGTACTCTGCCGTTGACCTTGGCCTGTTCCTCGCTGACTTCCAATACATCTCCGGAGGACAGGATGAAGATATTGTCCTTACTGATGCCCAGACTCTCTGCAATCTTGGCCTGTGCCTTCAGATGCTTGTATTCACCATGCACGGGTACTGCGTACTTCGGATGGATCAGGGTATAGATCAGCTTGATCTCTTCCTGGCAGGCATGTCCGGATACATGAGCATCCTGGAAAATAACATCTGCGCCTTTGCGGAGCAGCTCGTTGATGATCTTGGTGACGGACTTTTCATTGCCCGGGATGGGGTTGGAGGAGAAGATTACGGTATCCCCCGCACCGATCGTGATCTTACGGTGCATATTGTTGGCCATACGGGACAGGGCTGCCATACTTTCGCCCTGGCTTCCGGTGGTGATAATCACCTGCTGCTCATCGGGATAATTCTTCATCTGATCCAGATCCACCAGTGTATTCTCGGGAATATTGATGCACTCCAGCTTGATGGCGGTATCCAGGATATTTACCATACTGCGGCCTTCCACAGCCACTTTACGGCCAAATTTGTATGCCGTATTGATGATCTGCTGTACACGATCCACGTTGGATGCGAAAGTTGCCACGAAAATTCTGGTGTTCTTATGTTCTTCAAATAAAGTATCAAAGGTCTTACCCACTGTTTTCTCAGAAGGGGTAAAGCCGGGACGCTCTGCATTGGTGGAGTCGCACATCAGTGCCAGTACACCCTTTTTGCCGATTTCTGCAAAACGCTGCAAATCAATAGCATCTCCATATACCGGTGTGTAGTCTACCTTAAAGTCTCCGGTGTGCACCACAATACCGGCAGGGGAATAAATGGCCAGTGCTGCGGCATCTACGATACTGTGATTCGTCTTGATGAATTCCACACGGAAATCGCCCAGATTGATGGACTGACCGAACTTCACTACTTTACGCTTGGTCTTCTTCATGAGATTGTGCTCGGTCAGCTTGTTCTCGATAATACCCATGGTCAGGCGGGTAGCGTAGATGGGAACATTAATATCCCGCAGCACATAAGGCAGTGCTCCGATATGATCCTCATGTCCGTGGGTGATGACAAAACCCTTTACCTTGTCGATATTGTCCTTCAGATAAATCACATCCGGGATGACCAGATCGATTCCCAGCATATCATCTGCAGGGAAAGACAGACCACAGTCCACCACAATAATACTGTCCTCATACTGGAAGGCAGTAATGTTCATACCGATCTGCTCCAGGCCTCCCAAAGGAATGATCTTCAGACCTGAAACGTTACTATTCTCTTTTTTCTTTTTCAACGAAATTACCTCCAAATTCTATACGTCTATACATCTTGCTTCGTGTATGTATTCCGGCGTTAGAATGAGATAGTATGCTCTGCAAACAAAGATCTGTGATTTCACGCCTGCTCCTTCCGGCTCTCTTCTCAAAGACTCCCGTGGAGATCAGACATCCCAGATCTTACGATTCCATCAAAATAACGGCATCTCTCATGCCCTTCGTGTATTCCCTGTCACTTTTGGCACAAAACCATTATATGCTGAAACCGGCAAAGCCTCCAATATCCCTCTCTGCCAATCATACAAATCATATATAAATATAAGACCGTCCTTCTCGCAGAACTGCCTGTATTTATCATATATCAAGGTCATAAGCCTGAAAACACAACGTGCTTGCACGGGAGTGATTTTATGGCTTAATGACCTGCCCCAATATGAGCATAAAAGCGGAGCGAATGCTTCGCAATATGGTGATATTGGAACGGATTGTGTGAGTGCATGGCACGGAACAATCCATAGGATATGATCTAAATTAAATCAACGTCCTCTAACATATCCGCAAATACTCCGGATACCGCTTCCAGTTCTTCATCATCGGAGACTACATCATAAATGCTCTCTTCTTCACCATCCTGAGAAATATCCTTCAGGATCAGGGCATCTCCATCGCCCTCTTCCACATCAGTCACCAGGATGTAATTGTGTCCTCCGATCCTGGTCTGTTCCAGTACATAAAATTCTACAGTTTCTTCGCCTTCGGGGCGAAATGTGATCTTTTCCAATTTACTCATTCTGTTTCCTTTTTCTTCTCATTGTTCCTGCGATCCAGATAGCCCTGCAGGATCAGAGTAGCTGCGATCATATCCACGTAATCCTTACGGTTCTCACGGCGGATTCCCGCTTCCATCATGGCTTTGTCCGCTGCCACAGTCGTCAGTCTCTCATCCCAGAAATATACCGGGAGACCGGTCCTGCGCTCCAGCTTGTCCTTGAACTCTTTGGTCAGTTCCACGCGGACACCTTCGGTATCGTTCATGTTCTTGGGAAGTCCCAGTACGATCTCTTCCACTTCATTCTCGACGATCAGTTCCTCGATCCGGGCCAGCGTCTGTCGTAATTTATTCTCTTCTTTGCGGCGAATGATCTCCACACCCTGCGCTGTTAAGAGCAGACTGTCACTGATCGCCACGCCCACGGTACGTGAGCCGAAATCCAAACCCATGATACGCATGTGGGTCCTCCTGATAACTGTAATTATTTCCAGTGTTTTGTCCTGATATACTCCGTGAGCAGTTCTTCCACCAGTTCGTCCCGTTCCACCTTCATGATGAGGCTGCGGGCATTTTTGTGACTGGTAATATAAGTAGGGTCCCCGCTCATGATATAACCTACGATCTGGTTCACAGGGTTATATCCTTTTTCCGTCAGTGCCTCATATACGGTAGAAAGCACCAGCTTCACGCCGGTCTCAGGTTCTGTCTCTACCTTGAAGTATTGTGTATTTCCTAAGTCCTGCATATGATCCTCTTTTTCTGCCATAGGGCAAATCTTTCCGTTATGCCTTATATTACCGCATTTACTTTGAAAATTCAAGGGGTGATAGTAATAGGATTTCATCCGTCAAAAACCCCTGTACCCTGCCGCATATCACGGTATTTGCAACATTTTTTTTATTTTCCTTCACAGAGACAGCCAGTTTGACATAATCTCTCGTGTGTCCCAGCAGGTATTCCGTTCCGCCGATCTCCTTGGTCTCCTCCAGAAGCACCTCCGCCTCCTGCCCCACATAGTGTGCCCGGAACTGCTTCGACTGTTCCTTCTCCATAGCCAGAAGTTCCGCACTTCTGGTGGTCTTCACGGGATCCGGCACCTGGTGAGACATCACGGCCGCTCTGGTACCTGCCCGTTTGGAATACTTGAAAATATGCATCTCGAAGAATTGAATCCGGTCTAAAAATTCCTTTGTCTGCGCAAACTCTTCCTCAGTCTCCCCCGGGAAACCCACAATGACATCTGTGGTGATGGCAGGATGATCAAACACCTTGCGGAGCAGTGCTACGCTTTCCGCATATTCTTCGGAAGTGTACTTACGGTTCATACGGCGCAGTGTCGCATCACAGCCGCTCTGTAAGGACAGATGGAAATGGGGACACAGCTTCGGCAGTGCCGCCATTCTGACTGCCGTCTCCTCCGTAATAATGCGGGGTTCCAGGGAACCGATACGGATCCGCTCAATCCCTTCAATAGTATGGATCCGTTCCAGCAGATCGATCAGCTTACTGCTGCCGGAATAATCTCTTCTCTCCTCATCTTCTTTTAATACGGAGACACTTTCTCCCCGCTTCCAGGCTTCCTCGTCGAAATCAATGCCGTAGGAACTGATATGGATACCTGTCAGTACGATCTCCCGGTATCCGTTCTGTGCCATGCCGGTGATCTCCCGGATGATATCTTCCGCCCTGCGGCTGCGGACTCTGCCTCTGGCATAGGGGATAACGCAGTAAGAGCAGAACTGATTGCATCCGTCCTGAATTTTAATATAGGCACGAGTGTGCTCCGCCGTCTGTTTCAGAGTCATTTCTTCGTATTCTGCAGTATGGTTAATGTCTATAACAGTAGTGTCATGCAGAGTCTTGTCCACACCATGCCCGGCATTTTCTGCATTCTCCGCCACCGCATCTTCCTGTTCCAGATCCTGCAAATATTCCTCCAGAATGGACGCCAGGTCCTTCTTGCGGTTGTTGCCGATCGCCAGATCGATGCAGGGATCCTGCTCCACATCTTCCCTTCCGGTCTGCACGTAGCATCCCACAGCCACCACCAGTGCCGCCGGATTTTTCTGCTTCGCACGATGAAGCATCTGTCTGCTTTTCCGGTCTGCAATATTGGTAACTGTGCAGGTATTTACAATATAAATATCTGCGGTTTCATCAAATGGTACAATAGTATAACCTTTTTCTTGTAACATTTGTTGCATTACTTCTATTTCATAGGAATTAACCTTACATCCGAGGTTGTGTAATGCTACACTTTTCATAGGATTCCTCACTTTTTTTGTATTGTTTTCGTCTTGACTTTTGAGCGTTCCCCCATTAATATAAAGTCAGAAGGTATGACACACATTAAGGAGGTAGTCAACATGAAGACAGTTCAGATTTCTTTAAATTCTATTGATAAGGTAAAATCTTTCGTAAACGATATTACTAAGTTCGATTATGATTTCGATCTTGTATCCGGCAGATACGTAATTGATGCAAAGTCCATCATGGGTATCTTCAGCCTGGATCTTTCCAAGCCTATCGACCTGAACATCCATGCAGAGGATGGCGCTGATGAGGTTCTGGAAGTATTAAAGCCTTATCTGGTATAAGTTACCGATTCGGAATTCCGAATACATAGTAAAACAGAGAACACCTTGAGAGACGCAATCCTCTTGAGGTGTTTTTTATATGCCATTCCAAAAAGTAACTATTCAGTACCTCTGTTTCCCCGGTTCTGAATAGTTACTCTGCATTCGCACTTATGCTTCCGCAATGATCAGTTCTTTGGTCTCCAGTGCGGTCTTCACCAGTTCATCGATCTTCTCATCCAGATTGTGTTCATGTCTGCGGATCACCTTCACGTTGGGTTTCGTCACAGGATGCTTTGCCACGAAAATGGTACAGCAGTCTTCATAAGGAAGAATGGAAGTCTCATAGGTTCCGATCTTCTCGGATACTTCCACGATCTCCTGCTTGTCAAAACCGATCAGCGGACGATAGACCGGCAGCTCGCAGACTTCATTGGTGGCGATCAGGGAATTCATGGTCTGAGATGCCACCTGGCCAATGCTCTCACCGGTGATCAGACCCAGGCACTCGGTCTCCTTCGCGATCTGCTCTGCGATCCGCATCATATAGCGGCGCATGATGATGGTCAGTTCCTCATGCGGACATTTCTCATAGATATATAACTGAATATCGGTAAAGTTGATCACATGCAGATAGATCGGTCCGGTGTAACGGGCAACGATCTTCGCCAGATCCACTACTTTCTGCTTCGCACGCTCACTGGTGTAAGGCGGTGCATGGAAATATACCGCATCGATCTTGACGCCTCTCTTGGCGATCATATAACCTGCCACGGGAGAATCAATACCACCGGAGAGAAGCAGCATTCCCTTGCCACCGGTACCTACGGGCATTCCTCCGGGACCGGGCAGGATCACGGAGTAGATATAGATTTCTTCACGGATCTCAATGTTCAGCATAATATCGGGATGATGTACATCCACCTTCATATTGGGATAAGCCTTCAGGATAGCTTCTCCCATATCCATGTTGATGGTCATGGAATCCTTGGGGTAATTTTTCCGGGCACGTCTCGCTGCCACCTTGAACGTCTGATTGCAATCGGGATATACTTTTGCAATGTAGTCAATCACGGTCTCACACAGCTTCTCAAAGCCCTCATCCTGTACGTGCACTACCGGGCAGATTCCGGAGATTCCAAAGACTCTTTGTAAGTGTGCCACAACTTCATCGTAGTCAAATTCTGACTCTGCATCTACGAAGATACGGCCCTGTGTCTTGTGCACCAGGAATTCTCCCTCACACTTTTTCAGTGCATACTTAATCTGGCGTACCAGAGCATCTTCGAACAGGTAACGGTTCTTTCCCTTAATGCCGATCTCGGCATATTTTATCAAAAATGATGTAAACACGTTCGTTTCCTTTCTGAGTGTTTCTCAAATCACTTATCTGCGACTGTATCTGCGTAACATAGGTACTATATTGTACAATGCCTGGAGACATACGTCAATCTCTTCTTCCGTGGTAAATACGGAAAAACTGAAACGTATGGTGGAATCCAGCAGGGATTTATCGATGCCGATGGCTTTCAGTGTAGCAGAAGGCTGCGGCTTGTGTGCAGAGCAGGCGCTTCCTGCAGAAACATAGATTCCCTTGTCCTCCAGTGCATGCAGGAGTACTTCACTCCGGACTCCCGCAAAGGATACACTGACGATATGCGCCGCCGTACCCTCTCCGTAAGGAGCATCCGGCAAAAGTCCGTTGACCTTCACCTGATCCAGTCTTTCCACACCTTCAATGAATCGTCTCTTGCAGGCGCAGAGTCTGGCATGATCCTCATCAAAATGACTATAGAGCATTTCCGCTGCTTTTGCAAGTCCCGCAATACCGGGCACATTCTCGGTACCGGAGCGGAGGTTCTGCTGCTGTCCGCCACCGAATACGATGGGCTGGATCTTCACCCGTTCCCCTACATACAGCAGTCCGACGCCCTTCGGTCCGTGGATCTTGTGTCCACTGACGGACAGCAGATCAATGTGCATCTTCTTGGGATAGATCCGGGATTTTCCGAATCCCTGTACCGCATCCACATGGAACAGCGTATCGGGGTTCATCTGTTTGATCAGTGCTCCGGCCTCTTCAATGGGCTGCAAGGCACCGATCTCATTATTGGTATGCATAATGGATACCAGAATCGTCTCCGGTGTCATGGCTCTGCGAAGGTCTTCCAACCGGATACGGCCACAGGAATCCACCGGCAGATACGTGACACGGTATCCCTGGCTTTCCAGATAGCGCATCGTCTGTAAGATTGCGGGATGTTCCACCTGTGTCGTGATCAGGTGATTACCTCTGCGGCAGTTCGCCAGTGCACAGCCGATCAGTGCCATATTGTCCGATTCCGTTCCTCCGGAGGTAAATAACAGTTCCCTCTCCTCCACCTTCAGAATCCTTGCCAGAGTCTCCTTGGCATAGCGGAGGTATTTCTCTGCCTCCACTCCCTTCATATGCAGGCTGGAGGGATTACCGTAATCTTCACACATGATCTTCGTCATCAACTCTGCCACTTCCGGAAAAGTTCTGGTCGTAGCGGAATTGTCCATATAGACTTCCATTCTCTTCTTCTCCTTGCTATCTATCTCTTCAGTAACTATTCAGCGCCCTATTCGCCAAATCGACTCTTCCGGGCTTTCCTTTTGCTCTGAATAATTACTATATTCTTCTTATGATTAAAATATGCCGCAGGCAGGCGATCCGTGCCGTCCGCTGTCTAATTTTCCAGCTGATACATCAGCCATGCGATAGTCGTAAATCCCGCCGTCTCCGTCCGCAGGATCCGTTTTCCCAAAGTGATCGGTTGAATTCCCGCCTCCGTGGCAAGTCTTATCTCCTCCGGATCAAATCCGCCCTCCGGGCCGATGAAAATAGCGATCTGCTGTCCCGGACGGACACTCTCGATCAGCTGCTTCGTCTGTTCCATGCCTTCCGCCAGTTCGTAAGGTACCAGTTTCAGATCCATTTCAGAAGCCGTTTTCACCGCCTGCACATAACTCATAACCGGTGCCACCGTGGGGATCACGCCACGCTTACTCTGCTTGGCTGCTGCCTCCGCAATTCCCTGCCAGCGTTTGATTTTTGCATCCGCTTTTTTCTCATCCAGCTTGACCACGCAGCGCTTCATGGACACCGGGATCACCTGAAAGGCTCCCAGTTCCACAGCCTTCTGGATAATGAGTTCCATCTTGTCTACCTTAGGCAGTCCCTGGAACAGGTAGATCTTCGCAGGAAGCTCCACACCATCTTCCTTGATAAAACGTAGTTCCAGACGGACACAGTCCTCTTCCAGTGCAAGGAGCCCACAGCGATATTCTTTCCCGTCGATTCCATTGCTGACAGCCACTTCTTCGCCGGGGCGCATCCGCAGTACATTTTTGATATGATTCACATCGGTTCCCCGGATGATAACGCTCTTCGCTGCCACGTCGATCTGTTCCGGTTCTACAAAAAACTGATACATAGAAACTCCTATTTTAAGCATTTAATTCTTTCTTGCGGTAACGCTGACCCATTCTCCCTGGTAGGTCACTTCCAGTACTTCCAATCCAGCGGCCTTCACAGCCTCCACCACGGTCTGCTCCTTGTCATCAATGATGCCAGAGGTGATGTAGATACCGCCCTTCTTCAGCTGATGTACGATGACAGGAGTCAACGGTACCAGTACATCTGCCAGAATATTGGCCACCACGATATCATAACACTCATAGCCTACCTTGTCCTGCACTTCTTTGTCTGTAATGATATTGCCGATCATCATGTCAAACTGTGCCGGATCGATTCCATTCACTTCGCAGTTCTGTGCCACAGCTTCCACAGCACAGATATCCAGATCGGTTCCCACGGCATGTTTTGCCCCGAACATGAGGGATAAAATTGCCAGAATACCGCTGCCGGTGCCGACATCCAAAAGCTCTGTCTCAGGAGTGATGAACTTACGCAGCTGACGGATACACAGCTGTGTGGTCTCATGCATGCCGGTGCCAAATGCCGTACCGGGATCGATATGAAGCACCATCTTGTCAGTATCTTCCGGTTTGATATTTTCCCAGGAAGGGATCACCAGGATATCATCGATATAGAACTGGTGGAAATACTGTTTCCAGTTGTTGATCCAGTCAATGTCCTCCGTCTCATCTACCACAACAGAAGCCTCGCCGATATCCATAAACTGGCGTAAGTCTTCCAGTTCCCGCTTTACATCCGCAAGTACAGCTTCGGTCGTGGTCTTCTCCCCGGCCACTTCCAGACTGCCGTCCTCTTTTTCCTCTACAAAAAAACTTAAATAGGCAATGCCGTCATCCTCCGGTCCGTCCGGCAGGATATCTACAAACATCTGCTCCTTCTCCATGGCGGTCAGGGGCACCTTGTCTTCGATCTGTGCCCCTTCCAGTCCGAGATCGTACAGGGTGCTGATAATAATATCTTCCGCTTCCGTTACCGTCTTTATTCTGAATTTAACCCACTTCATTGTTCTTTTTTTCCTTTCTTTTCCATTGTTCCAACACAGCATATATCATTGCAGCCACTATTGCAATAAAACTGTCGATTTCCAATACGCTGACCGCATCCAGCTTCTCTCTCCAGGTGTACCGGTTCAATGCCTGTCCGTCCACAGTTGCTTCATGTACCACCAGTTGCTGATTTTCCGGTACATGCGCCTTTTCCGTAGTAGTATATACTACCTGCGGCAGATTCTCGGAAATACTTTGATTCACGATCCGGTATTCATACAGGGCACCTTTTTTCAATCGGGTCTCAATGACCGCCGGGAAAAAAGTCACCGGTTCCATGGCATCATAAGGAATCACACCTTCATATATCTTCTGATCCTCTTTCCATATCTCCAGACCCAGAAGTCCGTTCCGTTCTTCCTCCTGATTATAGTTCACCGCGATTTCCAGTGTTTTCAGAAAATCTGTCTCCGCAACAAAATACTGCGAAGCATATTCTCCCACCTGCAGGGGCTCTGTATATCCATAATCCTCACTTAAGGAACTGTCCTTTTTATCTTCACGGATTCCTCCATACGGCCATACAAACAACATGGAAAGTATCGCTGCCAGCAGGACTCCTCTTTCCACCCATTTAATCATTTCCCGTTTCCTCCGTTATGTTCACCTTTAAAATATCAAAATCCGTATTCCCATCCATATACTGAAATCCATAATGTCCCATATTTTCATAGGTTACGGTATATTTATCCGATTCCTCCAGCAGATGTCCGAAACACTGGAAATACCAGACTCTTTTCCCCACCAGTTCTTCCAGATCCGGCACCTCTTCCATGGTATAAAAGATCTGGTCCGGCATATAGCATCCGAATAGCTGTCCGAAGCGGGAATCCGTATCGTAGACGACAACATCTCCCGGCTCCATATTCTCCGCTATAAATGCCTTCGTCTCTTCCAGATATGAGATTGTACCATATTCTTCATGATAAGAGATTCCGTAGGCCGACACTCCCATCCACACAGTGAAGGACAGACAGGCGATCCATTCCTGTAAATTGATCCTGGATAAAATGATAGCCATTCCCAGCCAGAACAATCCCATGCTATGCATAACATGGCGGTAGGTAAAAAAGTGGGACGCGTGTAATGCCAGCAGCGCCGCCATCAAATAGCTTACTGGGAAAATACAGGTACACAGAACCGCAAAAACACCGTTTCTTCTCCCCAGCCGCTTCCAAAAGAGAATCGCGCAGACCAGTGTCAGTACAAAAAGAAGTTCTCCCATTTTGGTCGCATACTTCACTCCGGTTCCGAAAATGAAATCAAAAAATTCGTAAATACCGAATTTGGACCGGTTCGTCGGGTTTCCATCAGAAACCAGCAGATGAAAGAAATCGGATTTTATCAGCCATGCCACAAAAAGCAATACAACGGAACCACCACAGACAAACGGCTTCCAGATCTGTTTTCTGTCCTGCTGCCAAATCACCGCCACCAGATACAGGTAGATAAACAGGTAACTGAACGCGGTAAAGTAATGACTGAAAATACCGCAGAAGGTCGTCAGAAACAATATCGTCCACAGGGCCTTACTGTTCAGCCGCTCCCGCAGGAAATAAGCGGTCAGTCCGCAGACGGTAACTCCAAACACCGTCCAGGAATACATTCTGTTGTTCACACTGATCTTCATCATTGCAGGTGTCAGACTTACCATGATCATATAAAGGGCTGCTGTCTTCGCTCCCCACTGCCTGCGGATCACAACAGGCCCCAGCAGCATGGACAATACCGTTCCCAGCAATGCAAACATTTTGTAGGCAATAATGCCGTCTCCTACCAGAAACGACCACAGCCGCAATCCCATATACCATACCGGCACATCCGTATCATGGGCCGCCAGTACCACGCGAATGATTCCCATCATCGTATTGTCATGGGCGGTGCGATAACTGTATGCTTCATCATAGTCGATCCCCTCACTGAGACACAGGGAGAACAATACCGCCGTGCACAGAATGAGGATCAGCCATAAGCCAATGGTTGTAATTTTATGTTTCTTTTCCGAAGTCATTTTTTTCATCTTCATCAGATCATTAATCCTGTCTTCTCTTTACTCTTCTCTATCATATGATTCAGCTTGCGGAACGGCGGCTCCAGTGCCAGTCCCAGCAGCAATGCTACGATCAGGAACAGTGTCATTTTTCCTACATTGATCCAATAATCCACACCGTACATTCCTGCAATACATTCTTTAAACGCTTTCATGCCAAACTGGAACGGCAGGAAAGGATAGATCCACTGGAATACCTGCGGAAGAACCTCGATAGGGAACGTTCCGCCGCTTCCCGCCACCTGGATGACCATGACTACAATAGCCAGTGCCTCACCCACGTTTCCAAAAGCGAAAGTCACAGAATACATAAAGCAGCTGAATGCCGCACTGGCCACGGCTGCCGCCAGCCAGTATAAAAACCTGTGCTGACACTGTATCTCAATATAATAAAGGTTCCCAAGAACAATAAGCAGTGTCTGTGCCTGTCCGATCATGAAAAACAGCAGATATCTGCCAAAATATCTCTCATGCGCCTTATAATGATCCCCCGGTTCAATGGGTTTCACACCCACGTGAATAATAGCCACCAGGAACAGCGCTCCCACCCAGATTGCCAGGATCGTATAGAACGGCGATGCCGCAGAGCCGTAATGATCCACCGGATAAACAGGTACCGTCTCCAGTCTGACCGGAGAAGATACGAAGTCTGCCACCGCCGTCGGATCGGCAGCCATAGCGCTTAAAATATCCTCATAGGTCTCCGCACCGGTGATCCGTTTTATATTATCTGCTATTTTGCTGACCTTGTCCAGCAGTTCCTGTGCGATCACCAGGGAATCCTGCAGGCTGACATTACCTTCCTGCAAAGTCTGCTGATACTCTTTCAGAATATCGGAAATTTCATCCATATTCACATCCGTACCGTTCATCATCGCTGCGGCATTCAGGAAAGCCTGCTGCATGGATTTGCCGGTAGCCCGGAAAGAAGGTCTGACATTGTTATTGTAATCACTCATCAGATTATTCAGCTGTTTGTTGCAGATCTGGATCTGTTCCCGGATCTGTGCCCGCAGAGTATTGATATCATGATCCACATCTCCCTTGCTGTCTTGCAGCTGTTTCAGATCCGCTTCGATCGTTTTCAGAGACTGGTTGATCTCCTGAATCTGAGCATCCTGTCCGGTGATCAGGCTTCCCAGCACATCCATATTGGCCTGCATGCCCTGTACCAGTCCGATGGCCGTGCCCAATCCGGTGTCCGTGGTGCTTCCCACATTGTTGCTGCCCATCTGCTCCAGCAATCCATCAGAAAAGACCGACAGATACTGCAACGCTTCCGTGACCATATCCATACTGCTGCTCACCATATCTCCCATAACGTCAACCGCATCGACGCTGGAATTGATCATGGTCTGCATACCGATCATGGTATTTCGTCCATTCTCCAGCATATTATCCATATCCGGGAGCATATTCTGGCTGGTCTCCATGATCATCTCCGCGGAGGTCATAATACTCTGGAAGGACTGTAACATAACCACATAATCCTGCAACTGTGCCTGCATGGTATCCAGAGATTCTTCCACACTGGTCTGCCCGCCGGCATTCACCACCGAAAGGGCATTTCCCGCTTTCATCACCGCTTCTGCCACAGTACTGATAAAGGTGGCATTTACCTGTTCCTGCACAGCATTTTTCGCTTTTCCCGTGATTTTGGGGGCAATACCATTCTTTTTCTCATTTTCATAGTAGTAAATGGTGGGATGATCCACTTCACCGTCGATAAATCCCAGCATTTCCTGAGTAAAAGTCTCCGGAATAATCAATGCCGCATAGTAATCACTGTTCTTCACACCTTCCAGTGCTTCCTCCGTGGTCTCCGGGAACACCCAGCCGATAGTGGTATTGGCTCCCAGAGCCTCCAGCACACTGTCTCCCACGTTCAGAGACAGCCCCATGATCTCCGCCCCGGCATCATCGGAAGCCACGGCTACTTTCAGCTGACTGGTAGCTGCGGGCTCGTAAGGATCCCAGTTGGAGAAAATGTTGAACCAGGCATACAGTGCCGGGAGGATGCTGAGTCCCATGATAATAACGACCGCCACCACATTATTGCTGATCCGGCGGATGTCGGTGGTAAATATTTTCCAGATATTATACATACTATTCACCATCCTCCCAGTCTTCGGTCTCGTCTTCGTTTTCCTCTTCGGTTTCATCTTCCGGATCCTCTTCGGTCCCGGTCTCGGCCGGGGAATTCAGGCCTTCACCAATCAGTTTCCGGGTCTCCCGGATGATCTGCGCCGCCCGGTCAAAGTCTGTCGGAGTCACCGCTTTGAGATCGCCTTCTTCTCCTTTGAGCTCCATGATTTTCTCCTGCAGATTATAATCCATATATTCCACAACGATCAGATAGATTGACAGGGCAAACAGCGACACGATCCACAGGATCAGGAAGATGACCTTGTTGCTGCCAGTCAGGAACAACAGTGCCAGAAAAAACAAGGGGACGATCCAGATACATTTCAGACCGATCTTTATTCTTTTTCTATTCTTCTCATGAAGGGCCTGCTCGTAATCCAGAACCTTCTGAAAAATTTCTTCGTAATTTCTCTCCATGATTTTACCTTTCTGCCTGTTCGGAACTTCATTCACAAACCCACTCCTGCGGAGTTTTCGTTTTCATGGTTCTGAACAGGTGTCACATTAACTCAGTGTCTTCCATACGCTCTTCCACAAAATGGTTCAGTTTTACGAACGGGATCCGGATCACCAGGCCGATCAACAGTCCCTCGATCATAAACAGGCTCAATTTTGCCAGTGCTTCCATATAGGCAGTACCGTACATACCCGCCAGTGCCTCACGCATGGCCCGGATGGCATAGGGGAAGGGAAAGAAAATATAAATCTTCTGGTAGGTGTCCGGTAGCAGTTCGATCGGGAAGGTACCGCTGGAACCAGCGATCTGCAATACCATAACAATAACGCAGACGGCCTTGCCCACATCTCCGAATGCCAGTGTCAGAGAATAGATCAACAGGGAAAATGCCGTAGCCGTAAAGCTTGCCGCCAGGAAAAACAGCCCCGGTTCCACAATGTTTACTTTTAACAGCCACAGATCTCCGGCCACAATGATGGCTGCCTGAATCTGTGCCAATAAGAAGAACAGCAAATATCTGCCGAAATACAATTGATAGCTCTGTACATTTTCAAGCCCTTTCGGAGAGGCTTTTACTTTCACCAGTGCCACCAGGATCGTAGAACCTACCCAGATCGCCAGTGTGGAATAGAACGGTGTCATGGCAGAACCATACGTAGCCACCGGATACATGGCTATGGTCTCCATGGTTACGGGAGATGCAAAATATGCCCCCAGACTATCCGGATCTCCTCCAAGGAAACGCACCAGAATATCCATCATTTCCTCTTCGGATGCACCGTCCAGCTTCTCTGTCAGATCTGTAAGTTTGGCGCTGATATTATCTACCACATCTTTGATCTGTCCCAGACTCTCACTGGTTCCGGACACAGTGTCACCGACACCTTCCATGACAACTCCGACATTTTTCACCGTATTGCTCAGGGTATTTACCAGATTGGTCACCTGATTCAGAGAATCTGACATATTTGTCAGAACCTTCTGCATCTGGGGCACTAGATTATTCTTATAGATTCCCTGCATATTACTTACAGAAGTCTCGCAGCTGTCAATGGCGCTCCTTAAATTATTCATGGCATTGTTGACATTGACCTTTGCATTCTCCGCAGCCTTGTCGTCCGTGGATTCCAGAACGCTGCCCACTACGGTATTCATCAGATCCAGTTCCTTCTGCATGGCTTTCAATGCTTCCATAGCCGCATCAGTTGCCGCTGCGTTGATATTGCTGCCGGTGCCGCCGTTCGCAGCATTACCGTCAGAGACGCTTTCCAGCTTTTGTTGGATCAGTGCCGCCAGCAGTGTATTTACTTGTCCGTTCAGCGTATTGGTATCTCTTGCCACCCGGTTCAGATCTCTCGTCATCTGGGCGGTATCCTCCGCCAGTTTGCTTTCATCCAGAGCCTTTTTGATACTTTCCAGAGAGTTATTGATATTGCTCATGGAAGTATCGATGTTGTTGCTGAAATTGCCCAGGGTGTCTCTGGTAGAAGACAGATCCTGACTGCTCTGGTTCAGACTGGCTGTGGTGCTGTCCAGTTTCTTCTGCATCGCGGGAATCTCATAGTTGACATGGGTGATGGCAGACTCCAGCCGCGCATTGCCTGCCTGAAAGGAGTCGATCATGGCACTGTATTCCTTCAGATTGTCATTCAGTTCCTCCAGTTTGGAACAGAATTCCTCTACATAACTGTCCCCCTGTACCTGATCCGACACCGTATTGCCCTCTTCAAATACCGTGGTAGCCGCCACCTTGATAAAGGTCTCATTGATGGTATTCTGCAGAGTTCCTGCCACCGTATCCGTGATTTTGGTGGCAATGGCATTGCTCTTCTGATTCTGATAATAGATCAGCGCCGGATTCTCAAAATCATCCGAAAATACATTGTACATACTATAAGTAAATTTATCGGTAATGACGACGGCTGCATAATATTTTCCGGCTTCCACGCCCTCTTTTGCTTCTTCCTCGGTATCCAGAAAGATCCATTTTACACTGGTGTTGGAATGCAGGCTTTCCAGTACGGATTCTCCCATATTTACCACCGATCCGTCTTTCAGCGTATAGTCCTGATCCAGGGATACTACCGCCACAGGAATTCCTCCGGTATTGGCATAGGGATCCCAGTTGGCAAATATATTAAACCACGCATACAGCGACGGTATCACGCACAACCCGATAATAATAACCAGCGCAAAAGGCTGCTTCACCAGTTTTTTCAGATCTCCGGTAAAAATCTTCCAAATATTTTTCATATAGCTTCTAGCAACTCCTCATCCGTATCCATTTGATTGGTTTTGGTCTTTTCTCCCCGGGCCGCCGCTTCACACAATCCCAGTATCAGGAAGAAAAGCGGCGCATTCAGCACCTGCTGAAAGCTGATCAGGGAATGTATCCCGTAGGTAAGCAGTAACAATACTGCGAGAAAATTCTTCCTGTATGTCTGCAGCGCCGTGATAAAAACAGCTGCATAGGCAGCCACACCCAGCAGTCCCATATTGACCAGTGTGGTGAGCCACTCATTATGTGCATTGGTAAAAACAGAACCTTCAAAATATCCTTTATCAAAAAGCACCGTGCCTCCCGGCAACAGTTCTCCCAGATACGATGCAAAACAATCCGGGCCTGCTCCCAACAGCTTCTGATGCAGATTTCCTTTCCGGAAACCCATCCATGCCATCTGCCACAATCTTCCCCGGCGATTGCCCCATTCCGCAAAATCGATTACCAACAACCGATGCAGATACCATGCCAGCACTACCGCTATTCCTGCCAGTGCACAACACAATACTCCCTCTTGCAATATTTTTTTCTTATTCTCCGGAATCCTGCGACAGGCTCCCCAAAGCAGCAGACACCCTGCTGCAACCGGAATCCATCCCTGCCAGGCTGCCAGTTTTTTGGCGATGCCATCCTGCAGGAGAATGTCAAACGTTCCCAGATATAACATCCATTTACCCCAACGGCACATTCCCAGCGCCACCGCTGCAAGAAAAAGGAAATATACTTCCCAATGTCCGGTTTGCTTCCGGTCGAGCCAAAAGCACACCCCCATGACTGTGCATGCCACGATCACACCGCTGTCACTTCCCTGTAAAAGCAGAAGCATCATGGCCAACATATTGCACGTTCCTGCCAGCAGTGTGGGACCTTTTTTCCCTGCTTCCACTGCCCGGTGAAACAGCGTCATGGAAAAGGGAAACATCACACTGTAATACCCGCTGAGCCAGTTGCTGTTCCCCAGCGTGGTCAACATATGGGTAAATTCCCAGTCCCCCACAACGTAACCCTTGAGAAGTCCCAGAGGATCATAGCCCAGCTTCTGCAACAGACCGATCAGGGTGACCGCCACAAAAGCCGCCTCTCCTAACCATATCGCCGTTTTACAACTACCTCCGTACTTCGCCGTCAGTAAAAAACCTCCGATCATCAAACAGATCATGACAGCTCCCATGTACCATTCCCGCTCTCCGTTCCACGCGATACTGCCATAGGGGCTGCAGATTGCAGAGAGTAACGCACAGATTCCGTACAGGCAGACCGCCGTCGTTACCGCATGTGTTCTGCATTTATCGACCGATTTTTTCACTACTTCAGCCAGAGATCTGGCAAAAATCCGATGTTCCCCTGTCCACCGGCTGCTTACAGCAAAGACACACATTGCCAGCAATGCGATCCCCTGGCAAAGCAGTGAAACATTGCGATACAGGTAATATTTGGTATCACCCAGTTTATAATATCCATTCCAGGGAATATAATAAAGAGGCAGCACTGCCAGAATAACGATCAGATAACTCTCACATACAATTTTCAGAAATTCCTCTTTCCGGTTCTCCATCCTGCAGGCTCCTTCGTGTCACAGACAGCATAACTACTTGAATTGTAAGCGTTTCTGCCCATTCTGTCAAACCGTTCACCCTGCCTTTTGACAAAAAAACCAAACTGTATTCTATATCATTGGCCTTCAAAGATACCTTTAACTTTTTCCCGACAAACCAGTAGCCCCGGCTGGGGGTAAGAATAAGCAGTGCCGCTACGCTCTGCGATAGAGCGCGAGCGTGCCGCGTTTCTTACCCCAGCCGAGGCTACGGGGAATTTTATTTATTAACTTTTACTTCCAAAACTTTTTCTTCTTGCCGTCCCTGGAGTCATTCTCCCTGGTCTCTCCCTCTCCGCTTTCCGTTGCTTTCTTCACAGCATTCAGGGAATCTCCGGTCAGTACATCGAACTGCTTTAGCAGTTCCTTTGCTTCCGGTTTCAACTTGTCGGGAGTCTGAACCACCAGTGTTACATAATGGTCACCGCGGACATCCTTATTTCTCCAGGAAGGAACACCCTTGCCGCGCAGACGGATCTTGGTGTCGGTCTGGGTTCCGGCCTTTACATCATATACCACCTTGCCGTCTACCGTATCGATCAGCACTTCGCCGCCCAATGCCGCTACTGCAAAAGAAATAGGTACGGTAGAGAAAATATCGAAATCCTGTCTCTGGAAGATAGGATGACGACCTACGATCACTTCTACCAGCACATCGCCTCTGGGGCCACCGTTGACACCTGGCTCACCCAGTCCCGGCATCCGGGTAGACTGTCCGTTGTCGATACCTGCGGGAATATCCACCGCATAACGTTTCTTCATAGGAATATATCCGGTACCACGGCAATCCGGGCATTTGTCCTTGATCACCTTACCGGTACCCTGACAGTCGGGACAGGTCTGTACATTACGCACAGTACCGAAGAAAGACTGCTGGGTAAATACCACCTGACCCTTACCACCACACTTGGTACAGGTCTCAGGGCTGGTTCCGGGCTTCGCACCGGAGCCGTTACAGGTCTTACAGGTTTCCTTTACCGTAAGATCGATCTCTTTCTTGCAGCCGAAAACTGCCTCTTCAAAAGTGATATGAACACTGGTACGGATGTTGGCACCTTTCATGGGGCCGTTATTTCTGGCACCTCTGCTTCTGCCGCCGCCAAAGATATCTCCGAAAATATCTCCGAAAATGTCTCCAAAATCAGCTCCATTGAAATCGAAACCACCGGCACCTCCTGCGCCACCGTCAAATGCCGCATGGCCATACTGATCATACTGACGTCTCTTCTCGGGATCACTCAGCACGGCATAAGCCTCGGAAGCTTCTTTAAATTTCTGTTCTGCATCCTTGTCTCCGGGGTTCATGTCGGGATGGTATTTTTTCGCCAGTACCCGGTATGCTTTTTTAATTGCAGCATCATCTGCATTCTTATCTACACCGAGGACCTCGTAATAGTCTCTCTTCTGCTCTGCCATTTTTGCACCTCTGTCATTTAAATCTAAAAACGGTTATGCACAGGGCACGCTTTCGCATACCCTGTGCCACCTGTTATTCGCAATCACTGTTACACAGCATTTACTGTTATACCACGATTTGCGTTATTTGTGAAGTTTAATTATACTTCTCTGAAATCTCCGTCGATCACATCATCGTCTGCGTTAGATCCAGCATTGCTACCGGCCTGTGCATTCATGTCAGGGCCTGCTGCACCCTGTGCACCCTGCTGTGCCTGAGCAGCCTGCTCATACATCTTGGTGAATACAGACTGAGCACTCTGGGTCAGTTTCTCTTTTGCAGCCTTCAGCTCATCTACATCGCTGTCGCTCATCTCCTGGTCTTTGGTTCTCTCCAGAATAGCCTTCACAGATTCCAGATCAGCCTGTACCTGAGTCTTGTCACTCTCGGGTACCTTGTCACCTACTTCATTCAGAGCCTTCTCGGTCTGGAATACGAAAGAGTCTGCTTCGTTTCTTGCCTCGATAGCTTCCTTACGCTTCTTATCCTGTGCTTCGAATTCAGCTGCTTCCTTGACAGCCTTCTCGATATCGGAATCGGACATGTTAGAGCCTGCGGTAATGGTGATGTGCTGCTCCTTGCCGGTACCCAGATCCTTAGCGGATACATTTACGATACCGTTGGCATCGATATCGAAGGTAACCTCGATCTGAGGGATTCCTCTGGGAGCTGGAGCAATACCGTCCAGACGGAACTGTCCGAGGGACTTATTATCTTTGGCGAACTGACGCTCACCCTGTACTACGTTGATATCTACTGCGGTCTGATTATCAGCAGCGGTAGAGAAGATTTGGCTCTTCTTGGTAGGAATGGTTGTATTTCTCTCAATCAGTCTGGTAGCAACACCACCCATGGTCTCGATAGACAGAGACAGAGGAGTTACATCCAGTAACAGAATATCACCGGCACCTGCATCACCGGCAAGCTTACCACCCTGGATAGAAGCACCGATTGCTACGCACTCATCAGGATTCAGAGACTTGCTGGGCTCTTTACCGGTCAATGCTCTTACCTTATCCTGTACAGCAGGGATACGTGTAGAACCACCTACTAACAGTACCTGACCCAGATCAGAATAATTCAGGCCTGCATCCTTCATAGCGTTCTGTACGGGGATTGCGGTCTTGTCAACCAGATCTCTGGTCAGTTCATCGAACTTAGCACGAGTCAGGTTCATATCAAAGTGCTTGGGTCCTTCTGCGGTTGCGGTAATGAAAGGAAGGTTGATATTGGTGGTCATTGCGCTGGACAGCTCTTTCTTAGCCTTCTCAGCTGCTTCCTTCAGTCTCTGCATAGCCATCTTATCACCGGACAGATCTACGCCTTCTGCCTTCTTGAATTCATCCAGCATCCACTGAATGATCTTGTTATCGAAATCATCACCGCCAAGGTGTGTATCACCGTTGGTAGCCAGTACTTCGATGACACCGTCACCGATCTCGATGATAGATACATCAAAGGTACCGCCACCAAGGTCGTATACCATGATCTTCTGTTCTTTTTCATTGTCCAGACCATAAGCAAGTGCTGCTGCGGTAGGCTCGTTGATGATACGCTTTACATCCAGGCCTGCGATCTTACCTGCATCCTTGGTAGCCTGACGCTGGGCATCATTGAAGTATGCGGGAACTGTAATAACTGCCTCGGTAACCTTCTCACCCAGATAGCTCTCGGCATCTGCTTTCAGCTTCTGCAGGATCATTGCGGAGATCTGCTGAGGAGAGTATTTCTTGCCGTCAATGGTACGGCCGCGATCGGTACCCATATCTCTCTTAATGGAAGAAATGGTCTTCTCTGCGTTGGTAACTGCCTGACGCTTTGCAGGCTCACCGACCAGTCTCTCACCGGTCTTGGTAAATGCTACAACAGAGGGTGTGGTTCTTGCACCTTCTGTATTAGCGATAACGGTGGGTTTACCACCTTCCATAACAGCTACACAGCTGTTGGTTGTACCTAAGTCAATACCAATAATCTTACTCATAATATTTTCCTCCTGTTTTTATTCTCTGTTTTCATTTTATAGTTTCTATTCTCAAAAATATGTGATAATCAAATTATTGAACAACACCTACCATACTGTGTCTTACGACCATGTCATGATATGTGTAACCCTTCTGAAGTTCCTGGGCTATCACACCGGATTCATACTCATCGCTCTCCACCTGCATCACTGCGTTGTGAAGATTCGGGTCGAATTCCTGTCCGACTGCCTCGATGGGTTTTACACCGATGTTCTCAAGTTCTGTCATCAGCTGTTTGTAGATACGGTTCATACCGTCTACGAAAGGATCCTCTTTGGATTCCTCGGGAACCGTTGCCAGGCCTCTTTCAAAATTATCTACTACCGGAAGGATCTTCTCGATCACACTCTTGGCACCGGTATCGAACATTGCCTGTTTCTCTTTATCGGTTCTCTTGCGGAAGTTCTCGAACTCTGCCATCTGACGCTTTACTCTGTCTTCCAGCTGATCGATCTTCTCCTTGTAGGAATCTTCCTTTTTGTTCAGCTTTGCCTGCTTCTTTGCTGCCTTTTTGTCTTCCTTGCTCACGGGTTCCTCATCTTCTGTCTCTTCTTCCTTCAGTTCTTCGGCATCTGAAAGATCCTGTTCCATTTCTTCCTCTAATATTTCTTTTTCCTGATCTGCCATTCTTACTTTCCTTTCTGGAATCTGTCTATTCTTTGCGGTAAAGGTCATCCAACTGGTTCTGCACCGTCCGCAGCGTTCCTATGACCTTGTCATAATCCATTCTCTTGGGACCTATGATTCCTATGGTTCCCTTCATGCCTTCGCCTAATTCATAAGTAGCGGTCACGACACTGCAGTCCTTCATGCCCTGCACCGGTGTCTCGTCTCCGATGTACACCTGGATACCTGTGCTGCCCTCGTCTGCCAGGGATTCCTGGATCAGACCGCCTAACTGCTGCTTCTCCTCGAAAGCATTGATCAGTTCACTTGCCTTGGACTGATCTGCCAGCTCCGGATACCGGAAAATATTGTTTGCGCCGCTGGTGTAGATCTCCAGGTCTTCATCTGCCTTGATGGCATCTGCCACGGCATCTATCACTTCACTGACGATCTCACTGTGGATTCCGGCCTGCTGCTTCATTGCTGCGATCATTCCCAGATTGATCTCCTCCATGGACAATCCATTGAGGTGGGTATTCAACAGAATGTTCAGCTTCAGCAGTGTCTCATCATCCAGTTCCTGATTCACCGCCAGGATATTGTTCTTGATCACATTACCTTCGGCAACGATGACCGCCAGAATCTGTCCGGCATCTACCCGGGACAGCTGGATGAACTTTACCTTGTTGCGATGTACCTGCGGAGCACTGATCATGGTGGCGTATTGTGTGTTCTGAGCCAGGGTCTTCACCACCTGTTTTAACAGATTCTCCAGCTTATCCTGCCTCTCTAAGAGCATATCCTTCATCTCATTGACTTCCTGCTCTCTGGTGGCCATCATGGTATCCACATAGAAGCGATATCCCTTATCGGAAGGAATTCTTCCTGCGGAAGTGTGCGGCTGTATGATATAACCCATCTCTTCCAGATCTGACATCTCATTCCGAATGGTTGCCGAACTTAGATTCAGATCTGTGTATTTTGAAATGGTCCTGCTGCCTACCGGCTCTCCCGTTTCCAAGTAGTTCCGGATAATGGCTTGCAATATAATTCTTTTTCTGTCATCCAATTGCATTCCATCACTCCCTTTGGGATTATTAGCACTCATCTATAAGGAGTGCTAACATCTTCTTACCCTAAAATATCACTACAGGATATTATTGTCAACTGATTTTCCCGAAAATAATTCTAAACAAAATATTAAAAAAAACTATTCAGAGCCTCATTCGCCAAATACAGATTCTTGTGCAAGCACAAATCTGTACTTGGCTCATCGTATACACAAAAAGGACCGGCACTATTTCAGTACCAGTCCTGTCTCCAGATATACGGGAAGTGCCCGTACATATACCATATCTATTGTGCCTCCGACAAGGATCAGAAAACATATCGCAACCCCTGTATTCACCAGCCACCGGGGAAAGGTTCTGCCTTTGATCTTCAGTTCCGAAAGTTTTTGAATTCCTTTTATCATATAATACATCAGGGGGAGCAGCGCTGGGAGCAGGTACCGTCCCTGATTCTGATAATCCGTGGTGTATGCATAATAAATCGTCAGAAATGCCGGCATAAAAATGCAATAAAGCATATTAATATGGAAGAACCATTCTCTTCCGGATATTTTGCGACGCTTCTTATAGCAGATCACATACAGAAGGCTTCCCGCGGTGCCAAGCACAAAAAATGCTTTATACGCCCGATACAGCCAGATGCTTCCGTAGATGGACATGGAGCCGAAAGCTGCCACGAAGCTGTGGAACAGACCGGACAGTGTGTAGCGTTCCCGGAACATTTCCAGCACCGTATAACCCATGGACTGATAAGTCTGCATGGTCAGCGGATTGACACTCTCCACCGCATATTGGATCGCCATCTTTTCCCGGGTGGCCAGTCCCAGCAGATCTCCGTCCAGAACGATATAACTGCGGATGAACCACCAGCCGATCCCCGCCAGGACCACTCCGGCAATCAGAACACCGTATTTCAGCATATTCTTCCAGTCGTAAGAATAGCCACCGTTTTCCCGCTTCTGCAAAAAGGACAACAGAAAGAGTAAAATGCAGCTTACGATATATCCGTAGGCATTATAATAAGAAAGAGCACACAGAATAATACCACCGCTCATCCACAGACTGTTGCGGAGATTTATACCATCCTGATATACGCATACCAGAGCATATACCATCATGGCCGTGGATAACATACAGCAGGAATCCGTATTCACATAAGTGTGCAGGAACAATCCCTCCGGCAGGTACGTTACTGCAAAGCAGAACAGCCAACGGAATCGGTCATCCCGGAACACTCTTTTTCCAATCAAATATACCACTACTGCCATCAGCAGGCCAAAGGTTACGTTCACCAGTCTTGCGGTATAGAGCAGTACCACTTCCGATTCCGTAAACAGGCTCACAAAGCGCATGAGATATCCCTGCACGATATAGGGAAATACGTTATACAGAGCATAGGAAAATCCGTAGGCCGGAATCCGCACCTCTTCCTCCCATCCCGTAGGGATCTTCCCATACTTGCAGATAAACTGCGGGATCAGATATCTCGCATGTTCATCCGGCGGATTACCATACAGCGGCGGTGTGTTGGCCAGCGGCTGCAACAGTGCAAGTGTAAGTGCCAGTGCCAGGAATCCCAACAGATATAATGTAAAAATAATCTTTTCTGATTTTTTCTGCATTCTGTCATCCTTTAACATTTTTATAGATACGAAGACCCCAAAGTGGTAAATTCAACTTTGGGGCCTGGTAAACTATTCAGACCCTATTCGCAAAACCGCACCTTCGGTGCTTTCCTTTTGCTCATAGGGTTACTTCGTAATATAAAAATAAGTATATATCCTTATGAATGCAAGCATTCAACGTATATATACTTATTTTTTATTACTCTGAATAGTTTATATGTAGAAGCTTCCGGTGATCTCTTTGTTCATTACATAGTAAACCATGTTCTCTTCGGGCTTTACATACAGCTCTACGCTGGTCAGGTCAGCTGCCTTCTGCTTCAGATCGTATTTCCATACGTCCTTGGCGATCTTCAGCAGTTCTTCCTGAGAGTAGGACTTTCCACCGAACTGAACGCTGATCTCACTCTTTAACTCTGTCTTCTTGGCTACGGGCTTCTTAGCATCTGCCTTTGCAGGTGCTGCCTTCTTGGTCTCTTTCTTAACTGTTTCCTTCTTGGCTGCAGGCTTCTTAACCTCTGCCTTTACAGGTGCTTTTTCTTCTGCCTTTGCTACAGGGGCCTTCTCAGCTTCCTTCACAGCGGTCTTGGTTTCTGTCTTAACTGGAGTTGTCGGTGCTGCTTTCTTAACTTCTGCCTTAGGCGCTTCCACTTTAGCTGCTACAGGTGCTACAGTTTTCTTAACTACTGCCATGTTACCGTCTCCCTTCTGTACGAATCATGTACAAAAAACATTTTCATTCTCCTCACAAGTACCGTATTTCGGTGCTCGATAAGGGTAGTGTATTCCTTTTCCCTATAATTGTCAACTGTTATGCGAATACCAGAAAGTACAGCAATACGATAATACCCAGCACAATACGATACCATCCAAAGACTTTAAAGTCATGCTTTTTGATATATCCCATCAGGAAACGAAGTACGAACAGGGATACAATGAAGGATATCACTGTACCGACCAGCAGGCAGGCAAGCTCCATTCCCGTGAATGCAAATCCGAACTTCAATACCTTCAGAAGACTCGCTCCAAACATAACGGGAATCGCCAGAAAGAAGGTAAATTCCGCTGCCACCGTTCTCGATATACCAATCATAATAGCACCCAGGATCGTAGCTCCGGAGCGGGATGTTCCGGGCAGTGCCGCAGCCACCAGTTGGCAGAAACCGATGATCAATGCATCTCTGTAGGTCAACTGTGACAGTGTTGTGGTGGTAGGTACACGATTCTTGTTCCAGTTCTCGATCACAATAAACAATACACCGACCAGTACCAGCATAACTGCTACCACGATGACCTGGACCGTTACTCCACTGGTTCCGATCTCTTTTTTGAAGGCTTCGCTCACCGCATCATCAAACAGCAGGCCGTAAACGACCGCAGGGATACATGCTACAACGATCTTCACCCACATCCAGAAAGCATCCATGCTCAGTGCCACATTTCCTACCGTAAAATCTTTTTTAGATCTTACAATACCACCTTTTTTTGTCTGCTGATTTTTCTTCATATAAAAAGGCCAGATCTTGTTCCAGAACAGAACGACTACCGCCAGGATAGCTCCCAACTGAATGACAACATCAAACATATCGAAGAAGCCTTCACTGGTCTCCTGAAAGGGAATCAGACGCTCCACCAGGATCAGATGTCCTGTGCTGCTGATGGGCAGCCACTCGGTGATGCCCTCCACGATACCGTAGATAATTGCCTTGATAATTTCTAACATTTTGTTTCTCCTATCTTTTTTATTTTCTGACGAATCAGAGCTTTTATTTTTCGAGATATGCCAGCAGATCTTCATAGCAGTTCTCTGCTTCCTGATAGCCCTCTTCATATAATGCGATCAGTTTGTCCTTGTCTTTCTCTATCCGTCCCACATCACTCTTCTTATGAGGTCTGATCACGAAAGCCTGACCGTTTTTCTCCTGTCTGTCAATATAGTCCAGGCACTCGTTATAACGGATATGTCGGTCTGCCATGAGTTCATATACTTTAGGATATTTCAGGTATCTGAGTTTTATGAGTCCCAGCTGTGACGCAGATGCGGGCTTTCTCACGAATCCCACCTCTTTGGTCATGACCAAGATGTTCTTCCGGTTGCCGTCCAGAATAGATTTCTCCAGAGGAATGGCATCGCTGATGCCACCATCCAGATACAGCTTCCCATCGATCTTCACATTCCGTGCCACCAGCGGCAGGGATGCGGATGCCCGGATCTTGTCGATATCCTTGCGGATATCACGGACACGCAGATACTCCGGCTGTCCCGTCTCGATGTTGGTCACCACGCTGTAGGCCTTGCCGGGATATTTTTCAAAGGTATCGTAATCATACGGATACAGGTAATCCGGAATCAGGTGATAACAGAAATCCACATTGAACAAATCTCCGCTGGTCAATAAGCTTTCCAGGCTACAATACCGTCTCGTATCCAGATAATCCACACTGACACTCAGCGCCCGTCCCTTTTGTCTGGACAGATAGCTGCACATATGGCATGCACCGGCGGATACTCCGTAGATGTGGGAAAAATCAATTCCCTTTTCCGTAAAAAAGTCCAGTACGCCGGCGGTGTATACACCCTTCATTCCGCCGCCTTCCAATACCAGTCCTGCCTGATACATTCTCATTACTCTCCTTTCTGCTTCTGCAACTATCCAGAACCCCATTCGCAAAATCGCATCTGCGATGCTTACTTTTTGCTCATGTGGTTATTTCGTCACATCAGCATATCGAAAGGCTCATTCGTGCAAGCACGATTCGCTTTTCGATATGCTGTGTGACTCTAGATAGTTGCATACTCGGTCTTTACGAACTTACGCAAAGCTTCCAGAGATCTCTCCACTTTTTCGGTGTCCACACAGTAGGCCATGCGGAAATATCCGGGTGCACCAAAGCTGTCACCCGGTACCAGAACGAGATCATATTTCAATGCTTTCTGGCTGAATACCTTGGCATCCTCTTCCAGCGCCTTCGGGAAAATGTAGAAGGTTCCGCCGGGCTTCACACAGGTGAATCCCAAGTCTAGCAGTTCTTTATAGAGAATGTTCATATTCGTCTCATACACCGACAGATCCGCTGTCTTATCCAGTACCTGTGCCACTGCCAGCTGGATAATGGAAGGAGGACAGTTATGTCCGATACCGCGGGATATCTGTCCGCACATATTGATCATGGTCTCCGCATCCTCACATGCCGGGTTCACTGCCACATAACCGATACGTTCTCCCGGCAGAGACAGGGATTTGGAGAAAGAATAGCACATGATGGTATTGTCATAAAAATAGGATACGCAGGGACTGTCTACACCTTCAAACACGATCTCACGATAAGGTTCATCAGAGATCAGATAAATAATATGACCGTATTCCTTGGACTTTTCGCTCAGGATATCTGCCAGTCTCTGCAATGTCGGGGTGGAATATACCACACCGGAGGGGTTGTTGGGAGTGTTGATCAGTACTGCCTTGACCTTCTCCGTCAGCATCTCCTCAAACGCCTCGAAGTTGATCTGGAAGTTCTCCAGATTTGGGGGAACCACCTTCAGTACCGCTCCGGTGAGATCCACATAAGGATGATATTCTGGGAAAAACGGTGCAAAAGTCAGGATCTCATCTCCCGGCTCCGTCACCAGACGAAAAGCATGTGCCAGCGCTCCTGCCGCCCCGGATGCCATGAAAATGTGCTCCTTACGATAAGGCAGCCCAAACTTTTTCTCCAGGTTCTCCGCAATTGCCTCCCTGACACTTGTAATACCGAGGCTGGGACTGTAGCCATGCAGTTCCAACGGTTCCTTCGTTGCCAGCATATGGATCATACGATCTGTAAATTCTCTGGGAACCGGAACGGAAGGATTCCCCAGGCTGTAATCAAATACGTTCTCGTATCCGATCTCCTGTCCTCTTGCCGTAGCGAATTCCGAAAGCTGCCGGATCACCGATTTTCCCGACAGCATGTCTTTATATTTCTGAACTAACATACTAATCTCCTTTCCGCAGACGATTCCTTTCGTCGGAGGAATCGCAAATCAAATTTCAAATTTGATTCTGCGCTGTTTATTTGATCTCTATAAACTTATCTCTGAACCTTTCCGTGGACAGACAGATACTGTTTCTTCCACAGCTTTTGGCCTTATAGAGAAGCTCATCCGCTCTTGATGTGAAATCCCATTCCTTGTTATTGCCCACCGGAATCCGCACAAATACTCCCTGGCTTACCGATACATAGTTGCTGCAATTACTGCATTCATGGGGAAGTTTCAATTTGCGGACCTCCCTCAAAATATCTTCCGCTACTCTTCGTATCTTCTCCACCGTCATTCCGGTATAGAGGATCATAAATTCATCCCCACCGTATCTGGCACAGAAAATCTTACCCGGAACCTGCTGTTTCCGCAGAACTCCGGCAATCGCTTTCAGGCACTGATCTCCGGCCAGGTGTCCATAATGATCGTTGTATTCCTTGAAGAAATCAATATCCATGAGTTCTACTCCCATGAGCTCATGTTCCTCATAGGCATGTTCAAAACTGCTCGTAAAGTATTCATGTAAAAAGCTCCGGTTTGCCAGTCCCGTCAGTTCATCATGCATAGCCAGACTTTCCAGCTCCCGGTTGGAAGCTTTCATGTTCGTCCAGTCCAACGTAACGTTTTTCAGCCGGTTCTGCAATTCTATGACATTGATCAGCGCTTCTCTGTTTTCCTGTTGGTATTTCTCATAAATATCAAAATACTGGCGGGTATAATCTATGTATTCCCAGGTGAGACCCTTCTTCTGCAGAAGTTCACTCTTGAAAGGATACAGATCCAGGAAAATATTATAATGCTCTTCGATATGCTTTTCATCAATGATCCGGATCAATTCTTCCAGATATTTTCCATCAGGCAGGATTTCCAGAATTCCCGCCAGAATCACCAGTTCATCCATGATCTCTTCAAAAACATCCCGGTCTGACAATTGCTCCAGAAGATCTGCTGCAAGCTTTAAAGCCTCTTCCTCATGCCCCTGTAATAATTCGCAGGAAATACGATACATTTCTAATGTTATTTTCGAATAATAGCTTTCCGGTGCCTCTCTGATGATCTGTTCTATTTGATTCCAAAGCCGTAAAGCCTCTTCCATTTCTCCCATATACATGTGACAGCAGCCACATTCGATCATACAGTTGATCCTGTTATAATTCAGCTGATATGTTTTCTCTGACTTACTATAGAAGTCGATTGCTGTACGGTAATGCTGTATCGCCTCCTGCCGCAGGCGCATCCTGACCAGGGTATAGGCAATATTACTCTCCGCCATGCCCTGGATATAATAAAAATGGTATTTTTCCGCATATTGAAGGCAGTTATAATAGGAACTTAAGGCCACCATCCGGTTGTTCTTCCGATCGGACACCGCTCCCATCATATTATAGGTTCTGGCCAGCAGTTCATACATCTGCTCATTTTTCAGATAACCGATACTCTCTGTCAGACATTGCAAGGTGTTTTCATACTGGTCGTTCTGCCAATAATATTCTGCAAGATAATAAAGCCCCAGGCCGGCCAGCTTCTGTGAGCCGGTGTCTGCTGCATATTCCATCACTTTCTGACAGGTCTCGTTGTCCGGAAATTTACCGTTTTCCCGGTTTTGGATGGTTTCCTCTATGAAATTTTGAACGGTCTGTGGTAAACCCTTTAAATCCATGCCGGTTCCTTTCCGGAATCCCCAAGCTGTCATTGATCATCCCCTGTCAGAGGCCATCATAAACAGCCATGGTATTCTAAATAGTTATCATACCACAGTACTTTGTCACTTTACAAGATTGCTCCGCCAAAAATACACGTCACCCGTAAAAAATTAAGGTTTTATTTAGATTTCATCCTCTGCCCATGCAAGAGCACATTTCACCGCACGATGCCAGCCCTTTAACAGTTTCTTGCAGTCTTCTTCATCCATTTCCGGTGCAAAGGATGCTCCGATCTGCCAGTTCTCACGGATCTCATCACGATTCTTCCAATAGCCTACCGCAAGTCCTGCCAGATAAGCCGCTCCCAGAGCAGTCGTCTCGATACATGCCGGACGGCGTACCTGGGTGTTGACGATATCCGCCTGGAACTGCATAAGGAAATCATTGGCACTGGCACCACCGTCTACTTTCAGGCTCTTTAAATCAATGCCGCTGTCCTTCTCCATGGCTTCCAGCACATCTGCCGTCTGGTATGCGATGGATTCCAGCGTGGCTCGGATGAAATGTTCCTTGGTACAGCCTCTGGTAATGCCGACGATGGTTCCTCTGGCATACTGATCCCAGTAGGGGGCTCCCATGCCCGCAAATGCCGGAACAATATAGACCCCTGCGGTATCCGGCACATGCTCTGCATACTCCTGGGACTGTGCAGAGGTCTTGAGCATACGCATACTGTCACGAAGCCACTGGATCCCGGCACCGGCTACGAACACGCTGCCCTCCAGGGCATATTCTACGTTCTTGCTTGTGCTGGCAGCAATAGTGGTCAATAGACCCGACTGGGAGGTAATGGCTTCGTGTCCGGTGTTCATTAATAAGAAGCAGCCGGTTCCGTAAGTGTTTTTCACTTCTCCCTGCTCAAAGCAGCACTGTCCGAACAGCGCCGCCTGCTGGTCTCCCGCCGCACCGGCAATAGGAATCTCGCCGCCCAGAACGGCTGCATCGGTCCTGCCGTAGATCTCACTGGAACAACACACCTTCGGCAGCAGACTCTCCGGGATATTGAAGCGCTTCAGGATCTCCTGATCCCAGCAGAGATTATGAATATCGAAAAGCATGGTCCGGGAAGCATTCGTATAATCCGTCACATGTACGGCACCCTTGGTCAGATTCCAGATCAGCCAGGTATCCACCGTACCGAAGAGAAGCTCGCCTCTCTCCGCACGCTTTCTGGCTCCGGGAACATTATTCAGGATCCAGGCGATCTTCGATGCACTGAAGTAGGCATCAGGGATCAGTCCGGTCTTCTCCCGGATGATTTTGTCAAAACCGTCTTTTTTCAGTTCCTCGATCATATCGGAAGTCCGGCGGCACTGCCATACAATGGCATTGTATACCGGTTCTCCGGTATTTTTGTCCCAGAGAATCGTGGTTTCCCGCTGGTTCGTGATGCCGATGGCTTCGATCTGGTCATCCGTGACACCCAGGACTGCCATGCTTTCGATCGCCACTCCCAGCTGGGAGGACCAGATCTCCATGGGGTTATGTTCTACCCAGCCGGGCTGGGGATAGATCTGTGTGAATTCCTTCTGTGCCATGGAACAGATATTTCCCTGTTTATCAAACAGGATACAGCGGGAACTCGTGGTTCCCTGATCCAGTGCCATGATGTATGTCTTTTTCTGTGTGTTATGTGTATCTCCCATTGTGTTATGTAACCTCCCGTTGTTCGTTCCAGGCTCTGCCCATAGCATATCCCAATCGTGTCATTGGAATATATTGTGTCCATTGCCCCAAATATGCTCTATTCTCAATAGTTCTGTCCTCTGTCACCCGCGGAACGACCTGGTTGCCACTATATTGACACCCGTGTCAGCTACGTTTTCCACAATGACATCTCCTACATGAATGGGTGCAGCCGCAGTGACATCTGCCAGGGCTTTCATGCAGTCATCGATCCTGCCTTTGGGAATATCGGAAGCCGTCTTCACGGATACTACTGTGTCTGGATACCCTTCCACACGCACGGTGGAGGTGACGATCCGGGTAGGATTCGTGACTTCTTTTTCTCCGTAAGCCGCCCCTCTGGGGCACCGGTTGCCGGTCACTGTGACACTATTGTCACCTTCTATGGTCACAGTCAGAGCACACCCCACCGGGCAGCAGATACAGGTCAGTTCTCTTTGTGTTGTGTTCTTCTCTGCCATCGTCTCACCCTCTTTTCTGCCGAATATATTCTACAGCGTAGTTTCCCGCCTTTTCCGCTTCTGTGGATACATGGTCTACCAGTTCGTGTACATGGAGCACATTGCCGCAGGCGAAGACGCCGGGGATACTGCACTCCAGATTCTCTCCCACTACCGGTCCTCCGGTCTTGCCGTCCATATCCGCTCCTAAGCCCCTGGTCAGTTCGTTCTCCGGGATCAGCCCGCAGGATAACAACAGAGTATCGCAGGGAACCTCCCACTCGGATCCGGGGATGGGTTTTCCATTATCGTCCACTTTTGTCAGGGTCACACCCTCTACACGGTCTTTGCCGTGGATCTTTGCTACCGTAGTATTCAGATACAGTGGAATATTAAAATCATCCAGGCACTGTACGATATTACGCTTCAGGCCGCCGCTCTGTGGGCGGAGTTCTGCCACACACTGTACCTTTGCGCCCTCGAGCACCATACGTCTCGCCATGATGAGTCCAATATCACCGGAACCCAGGATGACTACATTTTTACCGGGCATACGTCCGCGGATGTTTACATAATACTGCGCAGTTCCGGCGCTGTAGATGCCTGCCGGTCTGCTGCCGGGGATATTTAACGCACCACGGGAACGCTCTCTGCAGCCCATCGCCAAGATCACGGTCTCTGTCTCGATCTCCAACAGGCCGTCCTCTTTGTTCATGGCAGTAACCTTTTTACGTCCGTCGGAGAGCAGGGAAATATTTGTTACCATGGTATTCAGCAGATAAGGTATTTTTGCTTCTTCTGCCATATCGATATAACGTTCCGCATACTCCGGTCCGGTCAGCTCCTCTTTAAAAGTATGCAGTCCGAAACCGTTGTGGATACACTGGTTCAGAATGCCTCCCAGTTCTCTGTCACGTTCTAAGATCAGCACTTTTTCACAGCCGGCCTTTCTCGCAGACAGCGCTGCCGCCAGTCCCGCAGGACCTCCTCCGATGATGACGATGTCTTCTGTGCGTTTACTCATGGAGTGCCTCCTTTCCGACCGGTGCCTGTGGCTTTTTCCATGTTCCGCCCTCTCCGGGTGCGGTGTCTTTGTTTTTACCCACTAAAATCTCGGAACCGATCCCCTCCTTGGTGATCTGTGCCGGATCCAGCTGCAGTTCTCTCGCCAGGATCTCCAGGGTCTTGGGAGAGCAGAAGCCCGCCTGACATCTGCCCATACCGGCTCTGGTACGGCGTTTGACACCATCCAGTGTCGTTGCTCCTACTGGGCGGTGAATCGCTTCCAGAATTTCACCCTCCGTCACCAGTTCACAACGGCAGATCACATTGGCAAACGCGGGATTTTCCCGGATCAGGACTTCTCTCTCCTCTTCCGTGGCAAGTGCCATGCTGGGAATGCCTTTTCTGGTATCTATAAAATCCGACTTACGTTCTGCGGGATAAATATTTTCAACAATCTGTGCCACATACTCACCGATTGCCGGTGCACTGGTCAGTCCCGGAGATTCAATACCTGCCACATCAATAAAGCCGGGATGTCCTTCTGCCTCGCCAATGAGAAAATCCGATTTTTCCGCAGGTTCTTCATGTACCAGATGAGCTCGCAGTCCGGCAAAAGAGGTGATGGTCTGTCTGCCGTCCAGGGCATCCACGCTGTTGCTTCCCAGGTTCAAAACCTTCGCCAGTCCCTCTGCCGTGGTGTCCACATCCTGCTTATCCGGAATATCCTCCGCTGTCGGACCTACCAGCAGATTGCCATGGACAGTAGGAGTTACAAGGATACCTTTACCCATTTTAGAGGGCTGTTGGAAAATAGTGGAATTTACCAGATCGCCACAATTTTTGTCCATCAGACGATACTCGCCTCTGCGAGGCACGATGCGGATCTTCTCCTCACAGATCATATTGTGAATTTCATCCGCATAGACACCTGCCGCATTGATGACGATGGGTGCCACGAATATCTCACCATCCACCTGCACCTGATACATCCGTCCTTCCTTCGCAGGTGGGTTCTCGGTCCATACCGGTCTCTGTTCCACGATAGCTGTCACCTTGTGGTCACGATAGAACTCTACGCCGTTTTCCGCCGCATTTTCTGCCAGCGCAATATTCAGTCCGAAGGGACAGACGATACCACCGGTGGGGGCATACAGGGCTCCTACGATGTCACGGGACACCGCCGGCTCCATTGCCCAGACTTCCTCCGGGGACAAAAGCTTCAATTCTTTTACCCCGTTCTCCATGCCTCGCTGATACAGTTCTTCCAGACCGGACATGGCATCTTCTTCAAAGCATAACACCAGGGATCCGTTCCTGCGGAACGGGAAGTCCAGCTTCTTCGACAGTTCCTCCATCATTTCGTTGCCGCGGACATTTAATTTTGCCTTCAGGGTTCCCGGCACCGCATCATACCCCGCATGCACAATGCCGCTGTTTGCCTTGGATGTGCCTTCGCAGACATCACTTTTCGCCTCCAGAACAGCAATTTTGCGTTTCCCCTTCGCCAGTCCCCTTGCAATGGCGCAGCCGCTGACGCCAGCACCGATGATGATCACATCATAACCTTTCATAACCACACCTGCCTTTTCGTTTTCTGCCGTAAATCTATGCTTTCATTTTACCATATTCACAACAAAAACTCGACAGGAACATGGAAAACAGTCTTCGAAAAATGTAGTAAAAAATATTCGCTAATTACCTCACAAAACAATAGCCTTTTTTATAGTCGCATTATATAATTAAAAAAATGCTTATTTTCCAAATACAGATAAATTTGAACCCGATTTAAAAACCAGAAAGAAGAGGTGATGAATATGTGTATGTATTGCAAAAACAGCACTCTGATTCATGGTATTACTACCCATGTTGTCAACTATAATAATTGTATTATTGTAATCAAAAATGTTCCATGCCTTGAATGTGATCAGTGTGGCGAAAAATATTACACAGATGAAGTTGCCGAAAAATTAGAGATGCTTGTGTCTATGGCAAAAAAATTGATGCAGGAAATCGCTGTAATCGACTATCAAAACGCTGCATAGTTTTATAATGGCAATAGGCATACGTTTATAACAATATAAAAACCGGGCAGTGATTCCTCACCGTCCGGTTTGTCATTTACAGTAATGTATTCAGATCCGCAAAAGCGCCGCCCTCGATCTCCACGCACTTGTCGCTGTTTAACTGCAGCCATACGCTGCAGGCATTGGGGTTATATACCTTTTCGTAATCCGCAGAGAACTGTAAACGTTTTGCTGCATCCATGTAATCAATGATCTCGATGTTGGTGGCGTACCAGATGTCGTCTCTGCCGCCCATGTATTTACAGAAGTTCTCGATCACATCCCAGTTGTCATTATTATCGAACTCGTAGCTGTGCCCCCAGACGTACATCAACTTCAGGTACTGGCTCTTCTTGAAATCAGCGAAAAATTCCGCGTACTCCATCAGCTTCGGATCATTATGATGGCAGGTAGCATGCCACTCCAACGGATCCTTTGGCAGCGCAAAATCCGGAACCGTCTCTACCACTCTGGCATAAGCCACGCCCAACTGACGGTACAGCTGTTTGATCTCTTCACTGTAAGAACCGTTGGGATATGCATGTCCTCTGATGATCCGACCGGTCCATTTCTCCAGACCTTTCCGGTCTTCCAACAGTTCCTCTGCGACTTCCACCAGTGGGCATCTCTCAATGGTGGGATGGGTCATGGTATGAGTTGCGATCTCATGACCGTCGTATAATCCTTCCATTTCCTCGAAGGTCATACGGGGCCGCTCTCCCACCTGACCGTAATTCAGATTAAACGTTCCTTTGATACCATATTTATTGAAAATGTCGATCAGGCGTCTGTCCTGTACCTTACCGTCATCATAACTCATGGTCAATGCTTTGGCTTTTCCGCCGGGAAAACAAGTATATACTTTCATCTTTTCCATCCTTTTCTACTGTAATTTCTGTTGTGGTTTTAAAATATGATAATTTTCATCCCACATGTTTTCATCATATTACGACTGGAACAATTTTGCAACTGATAAGAATCCGGCATTAACCCTCTTTATCGTGCAGAACTTTCCATTGCCTTCCTTTCATTCATCCTTTAATATAGTAAAATATACAACCAATAAACGAATTACAATGAGAAGGGAGCATATTTATGAAAAAATTCAACTCCTTCCGTAATCGCCAGAACGGCTTTGAAGATTTAGGTTCCGGCACCGCGGAAGCAGCAAAAACGAAAAAAAGCTGGTGGAAAATCCCCGGCATCATTCTTGTGATTCTGGTAATCGCTATTTTTGCTTTTAATTCTACTTACCAGATCCGTGAACAGGAGCAGGCGGTTCTGATCACTTTAGGCCAGGCCAAAGCGGTAACGGATCCCGGACTTCATTTTAAGATACCGTTCATCCAGCAGGTTCGTAAAGTAAATACCACCATTCAGGGATTTTCCCTGGGATATGATGTAGATTCCAATTCTTCGGAAACCGACGATTCTCTCATGATCACTTCCGACTATAATTTTGTCAACGTCGATTTCTTCGTAGAGTATCGTTTCAGTGACCCGGTAAAAGCTGTCTATGCATCCAAGGATCCCGTACTGATCCTGCGTAACATCAGCCAGAGCTGTATCCGTACCGTGATCGGCAGTTATCCGGTGGACGATGTCCTGACTACCGGAAAAAATGAGATTCAGGCCGCTATTAAAGAAATGATTCTGGAGCGTCTGAGCGAACAGGATATCGGTATCCAACTGGTAAATATCACAATCCAGGATTCCGAGCCGCCTACCTCCGAAGTCATGGAAGCTTTCAAGGCCGTGGAAACCGCCAAGCAGGGAAAAGAAACTGCCCTGAACAATGCCAATAAGTACCGCAATGAACAGCTTCCTCTGGCGCAGGCACAGGCCGACGGTATCATCAAAGACGCTGAGGCGCAAAAGGCCGAGCGCATCAATGAGGCTACTGCACAGGTTGCGCGTTTTAACGCTATGTACGAGGAATATATCAAGAACCCGACCGTCACCAAACAGCGTATGTTCTACGAGACCATGGAAGAAGTACTGCCTGACCTTAAGGTTGTCATCGAAAGCCCCAACGGCAATACACAGACCTTCTATCCTTTGGAATCCTTCACAGGTACCGCTTCCGCTTCTTCGGAGAGCAGCACCTCTGAAGCTGCACAATAACCATTGTCTACAGAAAGGCAGTTTTATAAATATGAAAAAAGTGAAAAATATATCTCTGATTCTATTAGTACTGGCATTGTTGATCATCGGATCCTCCAGCATTGTCGTTACCAACGAAAACGAATACAGTCTGATCCGACAGTTCGGTAAAGTAGACCATGTAGTGAGTTCTGCAGGTGTTACCTTTAAGATTCCTTTTGTACAGAGCGTCGATAAGCTTCCGAAGGAGATCCTGCTCTATGATCTGTCTTCCTCCGATGTCATCACCAGTGACAAGAAGACCATGATCTGTGACAGTTACATTTTATGGCAGATCAATGATCCTCTGAAATTTGCCCAGACCCTGAACTCCTCCATCTCCAACGCAGAGAGCCGTCTGGACACCATCGTATATAACTCTACGAAAAATATCATAAGCAGTACGACCCAGAACGACGTCATCTCCGGGCGTGACGGAGAGCTGGCCGCAGCCATTATGAAAAACATTGGGAACACCACTGAGCAATACGGTATTGAATTGCTCTCCTTCGAAACCAAACAGCTGGATCTGCCCAGTGACAACAAAGCCGCTGTGTACGAGCGTATGATCTCCGAACGTGAAAACATCTCCGCAACCTATACCGCAGAGGGAAGCTCTGAGGCACAGAAGATCCGCAATACCACAGATAAGGAAGTCAATGTTCTCCTGTCGGAGGCCAATAAAAATGCGGAGATTCTCATTGCCGAGGGCGAAGCGGAATACATGAGAATTCTGTCAGAAGCTTATTCCGATGAATCCAAACAGGATTTCTATTCCTTCGTCAGAAGCCTGGATGCACTGAAGGCTTCCATGACCGGCGATAATAAGACGGTGATCCTGTCTCCGGATTCCCCGATCGCACAGATTTTCTACGGAAGATAACATAAAGGCCGGTGTCTGCAATATTCTTGCAGGCACCGGCTTTTTTATGCCAGAATCTCCTCAATTCTGCGTCTCTCTTCTTCACTGAATGCGGTTGCATGTACAATACCGATATTATCCAGGATCTGTGAGGGCTTAGATGCTCCGATCAGAACACTGGTAATATCCCCATCCCTTAAGATCCACGAAAGTGCCATCTGTGCCAGGGTCTGTCCTCTCTGGGCTGCCAGATCGTTCAGTGCACGTACCTTCTTCAATGTCTCTTCCACGATCGCCGCTTCTTTCAGGAATCTGCCGTCTGTACGGACACGGCTGTCCTCAGGAATACCGTGGAGATAACGGTCGGTCAGAAGTCCCTGTGCCAGCGGGCTGAACGTAATGATGCCGATGCCATGGGCAGCCGCATAATCCTTCAATCCGTCCTTCTCAATATCTCTTACAAACATGGAATATTTTCTCTGGTTGATAATAAACGGTGTCCCCAGCTCCTTGAACAGTTCTGCTGCCGCAATGGTCTGCTCCTTATTGTAGTTGGAAATTCCCACATACAATGCCTTACCGGATCTGACAATGCCATCCAGTGCACGAACGGTCTCCTCCAACGGTGTATTTGGATCCGGTCTGTGATGGTAGAAGATATCCACATAATCCAGTCCCATGCGCTTCAGGCTCTGATCCAGGCTGGCTACCAGATACTTTTTGCTGCCCCAGTTGCCATAAGGGCCGGGCCACATATCATAACCGGCCTTCGTGGAAATGATCAGTTCATCACGATACCTTCCCAGTCCTTTTGCAAGGATCCGTCCAAAATTCTCCTCAGCGCTGCCCGGTACCGGTCCATAATTATTTGCCAGATCAAAATGTGTAATGCCATGGTCAAATGCTGTGTGGCACATGTCCTGCATATTATCAAAATTCCCATTGGAGCCGAAATTGTGCCATAATCCCAGAGAGACTGCCGGAAGCTGCAATCCACTGGCACCACAGCGGTTGTATTTCATTTCTTCATATCTTTTCTCATCTGCCTGATACATTTAAATAACCTCCATCTTTTCTGTGTCCTGCAATATTTGTGCCTAAGGCACAAATTTGCATGTCAAAAATGCATTTTTCACACTAGCCTCCTTGTTTTCTTTCCTTCATTTCTTTATTATAAATTTATTTTCATCCCGTTTCTATGCGAATTTTATAGAATAAAGTGCAATATCTTACGAATTATCTCTTACGTCCCACGATCTTCAGCCGGCTGAAAAACAGGTAATACACAATAAAAGCAATACTGGTCACCGTCCAGGTCAGCGGATAGCTGAATACAATGGTGAGAATGTCATTTTTCAGAGGTACGGCTGTCAGGATCCATACCACGCGCAGTGCGCAGATCCCCAGGCAGCATATGATCATGGGAAGCCAGCTGTCGCCGATACCGCGCAGAGTACCGGACAAAATCTCAATGGCAATATAGGTAAAATATGTAGGTACCAAAAAATGCAGAATCTGTTCTCCGATCACTACCACCTGTGCATCTGTGGTAAACAGTTGATAACAGATCGATGCATAATTATAGAGGATCACGGACAACAGTACGGTTGCCCCGGCTGTAATCCCCATACAGGTACGGACTCCCTTGTGTACACGATCCATTTTCCCCGCACCATAATTCTGCCCCACAAAGGTAGTGATCGATATGCCAAAGGCATTGACGATCATCCAGAACAGGCTGTCAATCTTGCTGTAGGCTGTCCATGCCGCTACCGTATCCGTTCCCAGTTCGTTAACGCTGGACTGGATCAGAATATTGGACGATGTATACATCACCGACTGCAATCCCGCCGGAAGTCCGATCCGGATGATCCTGCGGAACATTCTTCCATCAAAACGGATCTTTCTCAGTTCCAGACGATGCATATCCTTCGTCCGCATCAGCACCCACAATACCAGTACCGCACTGAGTGCCTGCGACAGAATGGTCGCCAGTGCGGCTCCAGCCACACCCCTATGCAGTCCGATGACAAATGCAATATCCAGCACAATATTCGTCAGGCAGCTGACGATCAGGAAATATAGCGGTCTCTTGGAATCCCCCACAGCCCGCAGGATACCTGCGCCCATATTGTAGATCAGATTCCCGATAACGCCCAGAAAATAGATTCGGATATAGGTTGTCGACGGTCCCAAAATATCCTCAGGTGTAGACATCGCGCGCAGTGCCCATGGTGCCGCCGTAATACCCACGATCATCATGCCGACTCCCGCCACCAGACTGAACGCAATGGAGGTATGCACGGCATAGCCTACCATCTCGGCACGTTTTGCCCCATAATATTGGGAAATAATGACTGTGGCACCGCTGGACAATCCCACGAAAAATCCCACCAGCAGCTGGATCAGCGTACCGGTGCCCCCACCTACCGCCGACAGAGCTTCTTTTCCGACAAAGCGCCCTACGATCACCGCATCTGCAGCATTATATAATTGTTGAAAAAAGGTCCCGAACAAAATAGGGAAAAAGAACAGGAGCAGCTGCTGCCAGATGACTCCCGTTACGATCTTGTTCTCTTTCTCTATAACATTTTCTGTCTGCTTTTGTGTTTTCTCTGTATTTGCTTCCATATTAATATGCCCTTTGAAAATCTATACTTCTACGATGATAGTATCATTTCCACAAAACCTTTTCAAGAGGGCAATCTTATCCACAGCTCAGGGCAGGAAAATCCCCGGGTGGTGGAAGCACCCGGGGATCCTGTCTGCACCCGGATGAGTCGCAGCATCCGGGCACAGCCCTGTATATACCAAATTGAGGGATTAGATAAAAGCTAAGTTAGGGGCAAGCCACTCCCGTGCAGGCACGTCGTGTCTTAGGGATTATAACCCTGGCATTATTACTCCACGTCTTGCAGGGCTGCGAAGTCTTCTTCGCCGGTACGAACCTTTACTACTTTGTCAACGTTGTATACGAAGATCTTGCCATCGCCGATATGTCCGGTGTACAGAGCCTTCTTGGCAGCATCGATGACTGCGCTTACGGGAATCTTGCTGACAATAACTTCTACCTTCACCTTAGGCAGCAGGGTCGCATCCATTTCAACACCACGATACATCTCGCCGGCACCCTTCTGTACGCCACAGCCCATGACCTGTGTCATGGTCATACCGGTTACGCCCAGATCATTCAGCGCTTTCTTCAAAACTTCAAATCTTGCAAGCTTTGCAATAACCACTACTTTGTAGATTCCGGTTGCAGGAATTGCTGCCGGAGCTGTCTCTACCTTTACTGCCGCTTCCTTCATGGCTGCGGAAGCTGTGTCATAATCACTTACGCCAAGGCTGGTATTTTCATTTACCTCCATGGTCATAGTGTTGGAAATATCCATAATGCTGAAGCCTGCATATGCGGAAGGAAGACCATGCTCACAGGAGTCCAGACCAACAATCTCTTCTTCCTCAGATACACGTAAGCCTACGGTAGCCTTGATGATCAGGAAAGCAATGGTAATAGTTACTGCAGTCCATGCCGCCACACTTACAAAACCTAACAGTTGCAAACCAAGCTGCCTGAAGCCACCGCCATAGAACAGGCCTACCACACTGTCATTGCCGGGTGCGGAAGTGGTTGCAAATAAACCGGTTGCGATAGTACCCCAGATACCATTCATGCAATGTACTGCAACAGCACCTACAGGGTCGTCAATATGAAGCTTATAATCCAGAAGCCATACACCAAATACTACCAGAAGTCCTGCTACTGCACCGATCACGATAGCACCGAAGCAATCCGTCACATCACAAGGAGCGGTAATCGCTACCAGACCTGCCAGAGATGCATTCAGACACATGGATACATCAGGTTTGCCATATTTGATCCAGGTAAATACCATACATACTACAGTTGCGATTGCGGGAGCTACGGTAGTGGTAAGGAACACGGAGCCTAACTGCTCTACGGAAGTACAAGCAGCACCATTGAATCCATACCAGCCAAGCCACAGGATAAATACACCAAGGCATCCAATCGGAAGGTTATGTCCGGGGAATGCATTTACTTTTACAATCTTACCACTCTTGTCCTTTTCAAACTTACCAATACGGGGACCTAAAAGCTTTGCTCCGATCAAAGCAGAGATACCGCCTACCATGTGAATTGCACAGGAACCTGCGAAATCATGGAAGCCAAGCTGTGAAAGCCAGCCGCCGCCCCAGATCCAGTGAGCTTCAATGGGATAGATCAATGCGGAGATCACACCGGAATAAATACAATAGGATAAGAACTTGGTTCTCTCTGCCATAGCGCCGGATACGATGGTAGCTGTGGTAGCACAGAACACCAGATTAAATACAAACTTTGAATAATCAAAATTCTCATAGGCAGTAAAGATGTCCAGTCCCGGCTTGCCGATCAGACCTACTACATCTTCACCAAGTAACAATCCAAAGCCAATCAAAATAAATACTACAGTACCGATACAGAAATCCATCAGATTCTTCATCAGAATATTACCGGCATTTTTGGCTCTGGTAAATCCGGTCTCCACCATTGCGAATCCTGCCTGCATCCAGAACACCAGGGCCGCACCGATCAGAAACCAGACTGCAAATAATTGACCATCTACTGCGCTTAAGATTTCTTCTGTCATAACATTTTCCTCCTCACTCTTCGTGAAATATCTTCCACAATATTTCACCGGTGTAAAAAAATATGCGATACTATGGTCTCATCCTTCGAAGCCCCATTGCATCGCATCCTTAGGGTATAGCAGTTAAACTGTTTTCCACATACCCTTACGCTATTTTTGTCCGGCCACGCGCGTTGTGATACTGCCGGACAATACCCGGGATATACATCCCGGTATGATTAGCGGTCGTCAAGTGACCATTCGTGCCAGCACGATGTTCACTTTCCTCGTCGCCATAACAAAAAGGGCGCTACAGTTTTATTCTGTAGCGCCTTTGCTATGTTGAGAGTATAGCACCGTAGTTTTTTAGTGTCAACATGTTTTTTATATTTTCTTTATATTTTTACAGTTCCATAAGAAGTCGCTCATAGCAAGTTCCTTCCCAGGTGACCTGATCCAGTTGGGAAAATCCCAGTCTTTCCGCAAGGTGCAGGGATATTTCGTTCTCCGGCATCACTAACATCTGCACTCGCTCAAATCCCAATTCTTCTTTCCCGTATTTTAATAATGCCTTGCATACTTCCGTGGCATACCCCTGCCGCTGCCACGGGACACCGATGACGAAGCCCAGCTCCGGATCCTCGTAACCCTCGCGGTTGGAGAATCCCGCTCTGCCGATCACCTGTCCGGTCATCCGGTCACAGATCGTCCAGACGCCGTAATTATAAAAATAATACATATTTTCCGTATAATCCTTCAGATAGGCCTCTTCTTTCGCCCGCTCCGGATAGAGTCCTTCTGTGTACTTCGTCACAGAAGGATCCGCATAAATCTCATAAAGGGCATCCAGATCCTCCGCACCGGTCTCCCGGATGAGACACCTCTCCGTGGTCAGAATCTCCCAGGGAATGCCCACGTATCTGCGATAGACCTTCTCCAGATAATCAAAATCCAGTTCACTGATATTTTCACAGGCATAACGGACACCGCTAAAATCCTGATCCCTGTTGTCCTCATGGAGCCAGACAAGCACCGGGCAGCCCTGCTCCAAGAGTTCCTGTGCACGTATACCGTTATCTACGATCCAGAGTTTTCCCTGCCCGCTTTCATACCCGGACATCATGCTATCCCGGACGCTTTTCTCTTCGAAGCACTCTTTTCCCGACCCGTTTCTTTGTTGGGAAAATTCTCTTTCCTGTCTCTGTCTGCGAATCGCATCCAGCAGGGCGTGCATCTGCGCACCATATTTTTTACTGTAGCTTTTTCGTTCCTCGTCCGATGCACCTTCCGGATATATTTCTATTGACACCTGCTTCAAAAAATCCATCTGCAGCAATTCTCCTCTTTACGTTTTCCTGGGAATCCATTACAATAATATTTATATTTTATGATGCCAGGGTCAAAAGGTCTAAGCCCACATGAGCTTGCTCATAGGTGGGTGAAAGACCTTAGGACCCGCTCCGATATGAGCATAAAAGTAGGATGATAATCCCACGATATGCGAATATTGGGTATAATTGTGAGAGTGCGTAGCACGAAGCAATTCGTAGGCATCAAAGTCGGGGGCTTTTGACCCCGATATCATTTTATTCTATTTCTGTCAAGAAAGAAAGGAAATTATTATGGCAAAGAATCCTATTGTTACTATTACTATGAAGGATGGCGGTGTGATCAAATGTGAGCTTTATCCCGAAGTTGCACCCGAATCCGTTAACAATTTCATCAGTCTGATCAACAAGCATTTTTACGATGGTCTGATCTTCCACCGTGTCATCCGCGGTTTCATGATCCAGGGCGGATGTCCCGATGGCACCGGCATGGGCGGCCCCGGCTACAGCATCAAGGGTGAGTTTGCTGCCAACGGTGTGACCAATGATCTGAAGCATACCGAAGGTGTTCTGTCCATGGCAAGAGCCATGCATCCCGATTCCGCAGGCAGCCAGTTCTTCATCATGCACAAGACCAGCCCTCATCTGGATGGCTCTTATGCCGCTTTCGGTAAAGTCATCGAGGGTATGGATGTGGTAAATAAGATTGCTGAGACCCGCACCGATTACAGCGATCGTCCCCTGGAGGATCAGGTAATGGAAAGCGTTACCGTAGATACCTTCGGCGAGACCTATCCCGAGCCCAACAAGCTGGACAGATAAGATTTCAAAAAAACAACCTCCGTAGGTCAGATGTTCTCTGACCTACGGAGGTCTTTTTATGTCTATGGTTTTCATATCTGTGGATCAATATTCCACGTTTTCACAATTTTCAATAAAAATAGGAGCTTCCACTTCGCCCTTCATCTCCTCAGTAATCTCATAAGAGAAATTCCGGAAATGAATATTTTCCGCATTGCGGGCATACAGCACTCTGAGAGAATCCTCCAGGATCACATTCCCCTCATTGGGACGCAGATCATGGCAATTCTTCGGCCAGTCCGTCTTCTTCTCCAGTTGGACATGAATACCGTCAAATGTGATATCCCGGATATTTTTCGAATCGTCACCATAGATCAGGATGCCATTCTCTCCGACACAGTTGATATTCTGGAAACGGACATTCCGGATATATCCCACATTCGTCTCCGTATTTCTCTTCACCGCAGTGATGGTAATGGGTTCTGCCTCGCCCCACCAATGTACCTTGGAGAACAGGCGGGTATCGATATTCAGATTGGAGAATGTGACATTTTCTATACAGCCTTTGTCACGTAACTGCAGGGAAATAGCACGGTTGGTGCGCTGGATACTACAGTTGGTCACGGAAATATTCCGGAAAGGTGCTTCACTCTCCGTGCCGAACTTGATAGCGGCACTGGTGGAGATCATGGTACAGTTATCCACTACAATATTTTCGCAGGGACCATATTCCATGGCAGCCGCCGTATTCTTAAATACAATACAGTCATCTGCGCATTCAATATGACAGTTGGAGATTCTCACATTACTGCAGTGATCCGGATCAATGCCATCGCAGTTAGCCAGACGCAGATTATTAATAATACGGATTCCCTCAATCAATACTTCCTTACATCCCACCAGATGAGTGGTCCAGAATGCACTGCCGGTCAGGGTTACCTGCTGGATGGTCAGATGCCTTACATTTTCCAGGAACAGCAAAGGTACTCTTGGATAAAAATATCCGTCAATATGCCATTTGGTCACTTTTCCATAGAATATCTTCTCGTTGCCGTCAATCTTGCCAAATCCGGTGATGGCCACATTTTCGGCATCCTTGCTGTATACAAAATTCAGCGTCGGTTTTCCATTGTAATCACAGGCATTGTAGGTCGGAGTATCTACCTTACTGATCTGTGGCGTTCCCACTTTCAACATATCGAAATCTTCCAGATGGTCACTGGCTTTCAGGACAGCCCCCATCTCCAGATGAAATTCCACATTTGATTTCAGAAAAATGGTTCCGCTCCGGAAGACATGTCCTCCCTGTAACAGGACCTTACCGCCGCCAGCCTGGCTGCAGGCATCAATCGCCTTCTGGATGGCTGCAGCGTCATTCGTCACGCCATCACCTTTTGCACCGTATTCCAATACATCGTATATCATCTCTCTGCTCCTCTCTTAGCCCTTCAGGCCGGAAGTTGAAATTCCTTCTACCAGATATCTCTGCAGGCAGAAGAAGATCAATACTGCAGGCAGAATAGACAAGGTTGCCATAGCGAACATAGCACCGTAGTCGGAAGAAGAACTGGGGTCACAGAACATTTTCAGTGCCAGGCTGACAGGATATTTCTCTGTCTTGTTGACATACAATAATGCTCCAAGGAAATCATCCCATCTCCACATAAAGGAGAAGATACATCCGGTGATCATGGTAGGAACCATCAGCGGGAAGATGATCTTGGTGAAAATAGTATAATAGGAGCAGCCATCAATCTTTGCTGCCTCATCCAGTTCTCTGGGAATGCCTTCAATAAAGTTTGTCATCATATAAACGAAGAAACCCTGAATAGCAAAGCAATAAGGCACGATCAGCGGCAGATTGGTTCCAACCCAGTTCAGCTTCTGATACCAGAGATACTGAGGGATCATCAGCACCTGTGCGGGCAGCATCATAGATGCCAGCATTGCTGCGAAGAGAAGCTTTCTGCCGGGGAATTTGCATCTGGCAAATCCATAGGCTACCACAGAGGAAGACAGTACAGTTCCAATGGTGGCGGTAATGGAGATAAACAGGGAGTTCTTAAAGAAGGTGCCGAATCCTACCTTGGCAAATCCCTTCCAGCCGTTCACATAGTTCTGTAACGTGAACTTCTCCGGGATCAGACTGGTGGCCGTAGTGAAGATGGTGTTCGTATCCTTAAAGGAGCTCATTACCATCCATACCAGAGGGTAAATCATTACCAGTCCGAAAGCACATACTAAAACATGATATATAATATTACTGATTGTCTTTTTTCTTTTCATAATAACACCCACTTACGCATTGCGGCGTACCTTTCCGATTCTATAAACCGCCATCGTATACCCACAGTTTTTTGGTTGCAAACAGGATCCATGTAATAAATGCGATCAATGCCAGCATGATCCATGCCAGTGCTGCGCCGTAGCCGGTACTTCCGAAGAGGAATGACTGCTGGTACATGTATACCGTGTAAAACAGAGTAGAGTTCATGGGTTTACCCTGTGTGATGATCAGGCACTGTGTGAATGCCAGGAAGCCGTTGATCATCTGCATTACCAGGTTAAAATGGATCGTGGGGGTCAGAAGCTTCAGTGTGATCTTCCAGAACTGCTGCCATCCGTTGGCACCATCCACTCTTGCCGCTTCATAAAGGCTGACAGGAATCTGTTTCAATGCAGACAGGAAGATCAGCATAGAAGAACCGAACTGCCATACTGCCAGAATGATCAGAGTCCAGATTGCGGTTCTGGTATCTCCCAGCCAGGCTACCGGCTCTTTCATTCCGAACACCATCAAAAGTTTATTTACAAGTCCGTCTACCGCAAACAGTCTCTTCCAGAGGATTGCTACTGCTACAGATCCGCCGATGATGGAAGGCAGATAATACAGTGCACGGTAAACGCCTGTCATTTTCGTACTCTTAAATAAAAGCAGCGCAACGATCAATGCGAAGATCAGTCGTAACGGAACCGAAATGATGGCAAATTTGAAAGTTACCACCAGCGACTGATAAAACGTTGCATCGGAAAACATTCTCTTAAAGTTCGCCCAGCCTGTAAATGTAGGGGGCTGTAAAATGTTGTAATCGCAGAAGGAATAGTACAGCGATATACACATGGGAATAATCATAAACGCCAGAAATCCAACGATAAATGGCATAGTACATACGATACCTGCAGCCTTTTCCGTATTCAGCTTCTGACGGATAGTCATATGCTTTGTTGTCTTCATAACGTTACCTCCGTTGCTGCAGCATTCATAGAAGCAGCCTTTTTTTCAGAATGGGTACTGTGGGATCTTCCACAGTACCCATTTGGTCTTTCTAAAAATGTTGTAATACTTATACTGTGCTACTGCTTATGTAAGCCCTGACAGCTTATCTGGACATGATCTGGTTGCCCATCTTGAACAGATCTTCTGCTGCCTCCTGTGCGGTCATCTGACCATAGAGGATCTTATCAACCAACTGGTTGTAGTAATCATATACTTCATTTGCTCCATCAGGGATCGCAGGGCTGATAGCGGAGCAGTTGGGAGTTACTACGTCATTTACATACTTGGTAACCACCTGTGCAGTCTCATCCTGCAGAGGAGCAATGGCGGATGCTACTACGGAAGAAGCAGGCACACCTCTCTCACCAAGAAGAATCTTGTTAGCATCTTCAGAGTTCAGCAGATAATTTACAACTTTAACAGCTTCCTCTTCATTAGCACCGGCATCTCTGGATACTGCAAAGAAAGAACTGGGTTTTAAGAAGTTAGACTTCTGAGGATCCTCGGAAGGCCATGTGGTGATACCGATCTCCATGCCTTCGGGAGCGGCTGCTACCATTGCAGACAACTGGTTGGACCAGAAGAATCCGCACCAGGACTGGGTTGCTTCGGAAGAGAAGTATACCAGCGGGCTCTGCTCTACGGAGTTGGAAGTCAGTTCAGCGTGAACATCTGCACCGATAACCCAGCCATCCTTAACACCGTCTTCATAAATCTGGAAGCCGGGTACCAGGCTTGCTGCATCTGTTACGTTAAGGGAGTCTTCATTAAACAGCTTGGTTACACCATGAGCACGCATTGCATAAGGCAGATAGTTGTCACCTGCGCTGTAAGGAAGGTCGGTCTTAACACCGGATTTCTCATAAACTTCACGTGCAATACTCTCAAACTCATCTACGGTCATGTTATCTTTTACAGTGATTCCCAGGCTGTCCAGTAAGGTTTTGTTATAGAACAGGGCGGGTGCATTCACACCGGCACATACAGCATACATCTTACCATCAATAGAACTTGCATCCTGAATACCCTCAGACACATTGGATACATCCAGTGTACCGTTCTCTACATAGGGAGTCAGATCTACCAACAGATCAGCTGCTACATACTGTGCCAAATAGGAGTAGTCCATCTGTAAGCACTCGGGAAGGGAATTACCTGCTGCCAGGGTGGACAGCTTGGTCCAGTAATCATTCCACTCAGCGGGCTGTGTATCAAAGGTTACACCGGGATTCTGTTCAGAATACAGATCCAGAACTGCCTGAGTACGCTCATTTCTGATCTGGTTGCCCCACCAGGTAAATGTCATGGATACATTTCCGGCTGCTGCACTTCCGCTGTTGTCAGCAGTCGTGGCTGCGGTATTACCGCTGTCGGTGGAAGCGGTAGCTGCGGGTTCATTGGAAGAACCACATGCAGTCAGTCCGACGATCATGGCGGATGCCATTAACAGGGATAAAACTCTCTTTTTCATTAATATAACCCTCCTTTTGGTATCGAAAGGTAAATCCGCTATGGATTTACTTCTTTTTGATGTTCTAATTATAACAATTCTTACTTTTTCCAGGAATATACTTTTCCGTCTATTTGCACCAAAAAACCGATATCATTGTTGAAAACATGTGCATGTTGTGTATATAATCAATAAAGAACTGATGGAGGCTTGTATATCATGTCATTTTTTAATAAGAATATCTCGAGAAAAATAGCAAATCAAAAGTTAGAAACCAAGTTACTGCTCTCTACCATAGGGATTGACCTTCTCTTTCTGTTCTTTTTCCTGGTAGCTGCCTTTTCCATTATTACATCGCGTTATCATAAGCTGCTGTATCAGTCCATGCAGTCTTCCGCGTCGTTAGTCTCCTATGAATTTACTAACCGGCTGGAGGATCTGGTGACCATGACCAATATCGTCCGTTCAGATTCTACAGTCCAATCAACACTGGATGAAATCTACCAGCCCCAGGAAGACTATGCTGTACATTATTACTCTGATATTTATTCTGCTTTACAGAAACACTACCTGGAATACCGCCAGCCCTACCTGAAAATGGCGGCAATTTCCTGCCCCAGATTCATCACTTATACCAATGAAAATATTGCCTGTCGGCCGGATGCGGATCTGACTAAAGAACTGATAGCTCTGGCAGAGGCCGGGGAAGGCTCCCCGGTATGGGTAACTTCCCATGCGGAAGACCACGGTATATTTCTTGTCCGGGAGATCAAAAAGATCAAGAACTTACGACTGGATAATCTCGGAACATTGATCATCAATGTAAATCTGGGAGATCTGGTAACGGAAATGTCCAAGATCAGCAATGAATATAAAGATTCCTACTGGATCATCTATGAGAAAGACCAGCTGCTGTTCTCTTCTCCGGAATTGGATACAGAGGAAGTTCAAAAAATCAATGATAAAATCAAAAGTTATGCTGTTGTCACCCTGAATGGCAGAAAATATTTTGCCATCCGCGGTACCATGGACATCAACGAATGGAATTATCTGCATCTGATCTCTTATGACGAAGTGGCAAAATCCCAGCAGATGACCGCATTTCTATATGTACTGATGCTTTCCTGCGGTTTCCTGTGTTCCATTCTGATGGTTCACGTAATCGTACGCAAGATCACCAGGCATTTTGATCTGCTGCTCTATCGCATGCAGCAATTCGGTGAAGATTCCACCGTACTGGCACCGGTTCCCTACGATTACACCGATCGAACCGATGAAATCGGTATCCTACACCGGCAATTTACCCATATGGCGGAACGGATCCAGACATTGGTGGTCGAGAATTATCGTCAACAGCTTCTGACCAAAGATGCACAGTTAAAAAGTCTGGAATCCCAGATGAATCCGCATTTTCTGTATAACACGCTGGATGCCATCAACTGGCGGGCCAAGGCCATCGGAGAGCCGGAAATATCACAGATTGCAGACTCCCTGGGTCATTTTCTGCGGATGACGCTGAACAAAAAAGAACGCTTTACGTTGAAGCAGGAACTTGATATTATACATTATTATATGACTATACAGCAGCTTCGTTTTGACAACCGTCTGAATTTTACGGAAAGCATTCCGGATGCTTGTCTGGATGCACAGGTTCCCAAGCTTTCCATTCAGCCGTTGTTGGAAAATGCCGTACACTATGCGCTGGAGCAGATCACGGATGAATGTATCATCAATCTCACCTGTGTGTATTCCCAGGGGCTGATGCAGATTTATGTGAAAAACAGCGGATCTGAATTCCCCGATGATTTATTGGAGAATCTCCGGACACATAAGATCCGGGAACAGGGTCTGGGCATTGCGTTGTTAAATATTGAAGAACGCATCCAGCTGATGTTCGGCCAGCAATACGGGCTGCACTTCTATAACGAAAATGATTTTGCTGTAGTAAAAATGGAGATACCTTATGTTAAAGATGATTATCGTGGATGATGAGAAGATCATACGTGAAACGATCCATTCCCTGATCGACTGGAATTCTCTGGGAATTGATGTGGCTGCTGTCTGCAAAGACGGTATTGAAGCCTTTGACTGTATTCTGGATGAATACCCGGATATTGTCATGACCGATATCAAGATGCCCGGTTTATCCGGGCTGGATCTGATTGAAAAGGTCCGTGCTGCCCAGTTGAACACAGAGTTTATCATCCTCTCAGGATATGGTGAATTTGAATTTGCACGGACCGCCATGCGCTATGGTGTGAAACACTATCTGTTAAAGCCTTCCAATGAAACAGAGATCACGCAGGTCATCGTATCCTGTGTGGAAACCTGTAAAAGCAAGACTGCTTCCCGGGTAGATTCCCTGCTGACACAGCTGTTCCTCACGGAAATGCCACCGGAAAAACTTTTGCAGAGAAGATTTTTCACAGAATTATCCGGGGAACAGGATGTGGATCTGGCCAAGACCCAGATGATCCGTCTGGTAATGGAGGCCTCCAAGAAGGAATATTACCCGCTCAGCAAACTGCAGACCACAGACAGTCTCATGGCAGTCAACGTCTGTGTCACCATGAATGACCTGATTCCATCTGCGGAGCAGATCATGACCTCGATCTTCTCTGTGGAACCGCAGCACAAATACACGGACTGTGTGGAAAAGGTCATAAAGTACATCGGAGAGCATCTGAGTGACAGCAACCTGTCACTGAAATGGATCTCGGAAAATTATCTTTTTATGAATCCGGATTATGTCAGCAAAATGTTCGTCAAACAGACTGGCAGCAAATTTTCCGCCTATGTAACAGAGCTCCGCATTCAGGAGGCGAAAAAACTTTTACTGGAGCACTCAGAAGAATCTCCCTATGCGGTAGCGGAAATGGTCGGTTTCGGCAATAATCCCCAGTATTTCAGCCAGATCTTCAAGAAATATACAAAGCTGTCACCAAAAGATTATGTAAAGTCGATGCTGGAACCGTAAGACCGCAGCTATTCAGAACCCCATTCGCAAAATAGGCCGTTGTTCATATTTTGTTTACAAATCATTCAAGGAATTTTCAATTCCACAACACGTTTTGGACATTTCTGTTTCATATACTATAACCATAGAAACAAACAAAACAAAAACTTAAGCACACAACAGTTTCTTGTTTAAAAAACTTTTTCATAATAAATGCCAAGGATCCTGATCCTTGGCATCCTCCCTTTCTAGGGGTTTTTTCAACTATCGCAGAGCAATGCGGATAGTTATTTTTTATCTTGTTCTATATGTAAGTAACTTTATCCCTGTAAATCATTCCTCATATAAAAAATCAAATTATTAACATGATGTACTATGTCTTCTTTTACAACGCCTAAATTGCAATAATACTCATTATGTAAGGCAACTGAAAGCTCTACATAACTATTCCACACTCTCGCAGATGCAAACAATCTCAACAAGTTTTTCTTCCCACTTTTATCAAATTCTTCTAGTTTTTTATGTAGCTCTCCCATTTCTTGCAAGTACTCTTTGTGTCGCTTTATTCTATACTCCCAATTACTAATCTCTATTTCTACTTCATGCATTTCGTTGTATGTATGCTGGCTCTCTTGCATTATTTTTAGTCGGTCCTCTGCATCATGCAATTTCATTTCCATAATTACAATTTTGTTTTCCGCAGTTCCACCCAATTGACAATCCTGTAAATAATCAGACTGCGTTATACATGTATCTATAATAGGTAATATGCTCGCCAATTCATAATATATCTGTTTTCTTTCTTCAAAATATTTTTCTTTTTTAACATTTTTCAATGCCCAAAGGGACCCTAAATAGGCTGCTATAAATGTTCCAGCCACCGATATTAGCTCTATGATATAATTCTCCATCTCTTATCCTTTCTGGAAATTTTTTATCGTCGCATCAATATATGTTGTACCCTCTACTTTTTCAAGGCACAAGTCTCATTTCTATAACATCTATAACATAATAACTCTATTTTTCTTAGTTGCTATAATCTTTTCCTGCTTATCTATGTAAATGTCTACTCCATCTTCTCCAATTTTCTCAACAAAAAAAGTTTTGGGAATGTAATATCCCAATGTCTCATCTTTCTTTATTCCAAGATGTATAATTGCATTTTCATCCTTTGTATAAAACAAAATATCGCAGTCGATTTTTGTTGGAGGACTTACATTTTCATTTTTAAAATTAACTGCAACCGGATTTTCTAAAATATCCGGCATGAGATAGAAATAAACAAATTTTGCCTTTATGCTTTTAAATTTGCTCTTATTCATCCTTTTCAGATCATTAAAACAAAGACCTGTATTCTGTATATAATCCCAGCCGCCTTGTCCCTTGTAATGGTGTATTTCTTTCTTCGAAACTGAATATTTTACAATCGATTCAATTCCTAACAAATGACAGAAGTTTTCTTCATCAAACCTTAATTGAATAGAACTCTGCTTCTCATTTTCTGTTATATCATATTGATAAATGAACGGATTTAAAAATTTTCTATAGTAGTCTTGCAAAACATCCAGGTCAATATCGTTAATTTTGGGTTTTATTAAAAGACCACACAATTCTTCGGCTTTGTACAAATTAATCTCCTTTTACAAAAAAGACTCTGAATCTCTTCAGAGTCTTTTTAAGCAACTTTAATTTAATTCTGCTCATATTTAAACTCTCCGCAGCGGAGAAATCAGGAGTTGCATCCCAATTATATAAATAGCATATGCTACTTATTTCAAAAATATTTCTTATATAAGTATAGTATACCCTCAAACTTACTAAGTCAAGCTTTTTATCTCAGAATTATTCAGCCTTGCCAACAGATCCGAACAGTTCCATCTTCTCCTTAACAGTAGCCTTGATAGCTTCTGCGCCGGGAGCCAGAAGCTTACGAGGGTCAAAGCCCTTGCCTTCCAGATCCTTACCAGCTTCGATGTACTTGCGGGTAGCATCAGCAAATGCCAGCTGGCACTCGGTGTTAACGTTGATCTTGGATACGCCAAGGTCAATTGCTTTCTTGATCTGATCTGCAGGGATTCCGGTACCACCGTGCAGAACCAGAGGAAGCTCACCGGTCAGCTCCTGTACAGCTGCCAGAGTCTCGAAGCTTAAGCCCTTCCAGTTAGCGGGGTATTTACCATGAATGTTACCGATACCTGCTGCCAGGAAGTCAACACCCAGATCAGCGATAGACTTACACTCCTTAGGATCAGCGCACTCGCCCATACCGATAACGCCGTCTTCCTCACCACCGATGGAACCAACTTCTGCCTCGATAGAAAGTCCCTTGCTGTGAGCAGCCTTAACCAGCTCAGTGGTCTTCTCTACATTCTCAGCGATAGGATAGTGAGAACCATCAAACATGATGGAAGAGAAACCAGCTTCGATGCACTTGTAGCAGCCTTCAAAAGAGCCATGATCCAGATGCAGCGCAACGGGAACATCAATGTCCAGATCCTTTAACAGTCCGTTGACCATGCCAACGACTACATCATAACCGCCCATGTACTTGCCGGCACCCTCGGATACACCCAGAATAACAGGGGAACGAAGTTCTTTAGCGGTGAGAAGGATGGACTTTGTCCACTCCAGGTTGTTGATGTTGAACTGACCTACTGCATAGTGGCCTGCTTTCGCTTTTTTGAGCATTTCTGTTGCGGATACTAACATTTTAATACCTCCATTTTATATACTCATTCTTGTTACGATATACGAAATGTTATACATTCGTAAAAGCACGAAAAACACATTTCGAATAATCACTTTGTGACTATCCAAACTATAACACATTCTTTTCAAAAATGGAACAGCTTATTGTTAAATTTTTACCAAATTTTAAGATTCCTTCTGCTCCACCCGGATGTCTACGCCCCGGCAGATGTTCTCAATCACTACTTTTGTATGGGTTCCGCCATATTCTCCATCCAGAGTCCAGGAAAGAGGCTCTGCGGAAGTGATCTCCACCTTTGACGTCCGGAAGCAGTACATAGCATCGGTATCGATATCCCGGTTCAGCAGGGATACCATAATGTTATTCAGTTCAATCGGGTTCTTCGGACGTTTGATCAGCGTTACTTCGAAAACGCCGTCATCCAGCCTGACGTTTTTGCCGGTGATCCGCTTAAATCCTCCTACCGATGCGGAATTGGTCACCATTCCGAAGATAAAATCATCCACGATCGTAGTATCGCCATAAGTAATCCGCATGGGATAGGAACGGATCGCGGACAGCCGCTTCATTCCTTCCAGCAGATATGCCATATGCCCCAGCACATTTTTCATATCCTGTCCGGTCTCATAAGAGACATCCGTGAATAGTCCGAAAGCTGCGATATAAACGAACACATCCTCATTAAAGGATCCCACATCACAGGCGAAATCATTCCCATTTACAATATTTTCCGCAGCTCTCACCATATTCTTCGGCAGCCCGAGGCTTCCTCCGAAATCATTGGTGCTCCCGGCCGGGATATAGCCAATAGGCGTACGGAAGCCACTGCGGATCATGCCGGTGACCACCTCATCCAGCGTTCCGTCTCCGCCGCTGCAGACCACGATATCATATTCTTTGCTGCGCTTCTCGGTCTTCTCCATGGCATCCTCACTTCTCTGCGTGGGATATACGGTGATCTCATAACCGCCCTTGGTGAATACATCCAGAATATCCGCCAGTTTGTTGCGGATTTGTGCCTTTCCAGCTTTGGGATTATAGATAAATAACATCTTCTTCATAATACTGCCCTCAAGATACAACAAACGGGACTAACAGAATTCTCCATCAGCCCCGCTTCTTCTCATGTTATGTTCTTAAGCCACCTGACCGCTCAAAAACTTTTCAATGTTGTCCACAGCGGTCTGCTCATCTGCACCCTCTGCAGTTACTGTAAGCTCTTCGCCTGCACAAAGTCCCAGGCTCATCATACCCATAATACTCTTGGCATTGATCCGCTTATCGTCTACTTCAAAATAAATGTTGCTTTCGTACTTGCTGGCTTCCTGTACTAACAGTGCCACCGGTCTTGCGTCCAGGCCATCTTCCAGTCTGACCGTAATACTCCTCTTTGTCATAATTTTCCTCCTCTTTTACGCCCGGATTCTATCTGCCAGTTCGCTGAGTTTACGTAATCTATGGTTCACACCGGATTTTCCCACCGGCGGATCCAGATACTCTCCCAGTTCCTTCAGCGGAGCGTCCGGATTCTCCAGCCTGACCTCTGCCATCTGGCTTAAGGGCTCGGGCAGATTCTCCAGTCCGTAGTGATCCCGGATATAAATAATATCCTCTATCTGTCTGGTCGCCGCAGTTACCGTTTTGGTAATATTGGCGGTCTCACAGTTCACTCTCCGATTCACAGAATTGCGCATTTCTTTCACAATCCTCAGGTTTTCCAGCTTCATCAGGGCAATGGGTGCTTCGCACACATTGAGAAGATCCACAATACCGGATCCTTCCTTCAGATAGACCACGTAATACTTCTTCCGAAGCACAATCTTGGCTTCTATGTCAAATCCCTGTATCACACTCTGTAGTTGTCTCGCTTTATCCTCATCGGTGCATACAAATTCCAGGTGATAACTTTTCTGCGGATCGCTCATAGAACCAATGCAGAGAAAAGCTCCTCTTAAAAATGCTCTTTGACAGCAGGAATTTTTAATCAACAAGGGGCTCACAGGCTCAGACAGATCCCCGATCTTATCGATCACACTCCGCATCTGTTCCTCGCTGATTTTAACATCAGTATCTATATTATATGTTTTTTTCAATAATGTAAAGCCTTTTCTGACAACCGCCTCGTTTTCCGTCTGGAAACCGATCATGAAATCTCCTTCTGCGGAGCGTCCGTATTGTCCACTGAAGTTCATGAGTGCGGCCAGCTCAGCGATCTGGCAATGTCTTGCCGGGCTGATGTGTTTTGCCAGTTCTTCCTTTACTTCACTCGAAAATGACATGTCAGATTCCTTCTCTGGGTACATCACGGTGGTACAGCTTGATACCATAATGACCTTCCGCCTTCATACGTTCGTACAATTTATTTGCTAAAGTAACGCTTCGGTGCTTACCGCCGGTGCAGCCGATTGCAATAACCAGACGGTATTTGCCTTCTTTAATATAATTCGGGATCAGAAACTGAATCATGTCGGTCAGCTTGTCCAGGAATATTCCGGTCTCCGGAAAACTCATCACATAATCCTGCACTCCTTTATCATTACCGGTCTGGGGCTTCAGTTCCTCGATATAATAAGGGTTTGGCAGGAATCTTACATCAAAGACCAGATCGGCGTCTGCGGGGATTCCATGCTTGAACCCGAAGGACATGACCGTTACCATAAGACTATTGTATTCTTCGTTCTGTACAAAAATACGATCCAACTCTTCCTTCAGTTCTCTGACTAACAGATTGGAGGTATCGATGACGTAATCTGAATTTTTGCGGATTGTCTCCAGAATCTTCCGCTCCTTGTGAATGCCGTCCTCCACTCTGCCGTCTGCTGCAAGAGGGTGCACACGTCTGGTCTCCTTATACCGTTTTATCAGAGCAGCATCGTCGGAGTCCATAAACAAAATCTCGAATTTGTAGCCTTTTTCCTTTAATTGCTCCAAAATCCGGGTCGCATCCATGAAATTCTGGTCTGCCCGGACATCCAGTCCCAGGGCCACCTTGCTGATCTCACTGCCCGGCATGGCAATCAGTTCCACGAACTTCTCCACCAGAGATACCGGCAGATTATCCACGCAGTAAAATCCAGCATCTTCCAAAAGCTTTAATGCGGTTCTCTTTCCTCCGCCACTCATGCCTGTTACTACTACAAATCTCATATGCACCTCGTTATTCTATCGTAACTATTCAGAATCCCATTCGCAAAATCACCTCTTCGAGGCTTCCTTGGAGAACAGGTCTTCCTGTTCTCTGCTCATGTGGTTACTTCGCCATATAAATTTGCGATTCTGCGAAGATGCAAGCATCCGCAGAAAACAAATTTACATGGCTCTGAATAGTTACAGGAATTTGATCTCGGGTTCCAGCTCCACGTGAAAACGTTCTTTCACTCTTCTCTGTACTTCCCAGATCACATCTTTTACATCTTCTGCAGTGGCATTGCCGGTGTTGATAATAAATCCGCAATGCTTTTCCGATACCTTTGCGCCTCCTACGGAGTATCCCCGCAGACCAGCTTCCATGATCAGCTGCCCGGCAAAATGTCCCTCGGGACGTTTGAAAGTACTGCCGGCACTGGGATATTCCAAAGGTTGTTTTTCTCTGCGGCGAATTGCCAGTTCCTCCATTTTGGCTGCGATCTGCTCCGGATCTCCGGGCTGTAGCCGGAAAGTCACTTTCGTCACGACAAACGACTGGTTCTGGATCACGCTGGTACGATAGCCGTACTCCATGGTACTGTTGTCCAGTTCCATGATCTCTCCATTACGGTTGACTACCGTAACAGCGGTCACCACCTGGCTCATCTCTCCGCCGTAGGCTCCGGCATTCATTACAGCTCCGCCACCGATGGTACCGGGGATTCCCGCTGCGAACTCCAGGCCTGTCAGGCCATGCTCTTTCGCTGCTTTTGCCACCTGGCTCATCAGGGCCCCTGCCTCTGCTTCCAGATAGCAGTCTCTCACTTCGATCCGGCTCATATGCTTACCAACCACCAGAACAATTCCTGCATATCCCTGGTCGCTGACCAGCAGATTGCTTCCGTTGCCGATCACGGTATAGGGAACATCCACCAGCCGAAGGTATTTCTGGATCTTACAGAGCTGCTCTTCGTTTTCCAGATAGACCAGGCAATCTGCCGGGCCACCGATCCGGAAGGTGGTATGCAATTTCATCGGTTCCTGTAACAGAACTTTATCTGCCGGTACAATTTCTTTTAATGCTTCTATCACTGCTGCACTTATCATGTTGTCAGGCTGCTCTTTCTTTTTGTTATAATTATGCCGCGAAAGCCTACTTTAATACCAGTGCTGCCGCACCGTAGATTCCGGCATCATTTCCCAGCTTGGCCAGGGCGAATTTCGTCTGCTTGCAGGGACCGAAAGCACATCTCTTATAAGAAGGCTCTATGTATTTGAATAAAATGTCTCCGGCCTTGGACACACCACCGCCAATGACAAAAATCTGGGGATCAACTACGCTGGCTACTGCGGCAAGTCCCTTGCCAAGATACTCGCCGAACTGTTCTGCGATCTCGATTGCTACTTTATCTCCGGCTTTCACCGCATCAAATACGGTCTTCGCAGAGATTTCACCACCTCTGAGCATGCTGGGAGCATCGTCTTTGGCCAGACGTCTGTTGGCCAGACGGGTAATTCCGGTAGCGGATGCATACTGCTCCAGACAGCCCTTGTTCTTACAGCCGCAAGTCTCTGTCTCAGCATCTTCAATATGGATATGTCCGATTTCACCGCCGGCACCGTTGGTACCGGTCAGGATTCTGCCGTCGATGATGATACCTCCACCGACACCGGTTCCCAGAGTAACGGCTACCAGATTGGAATAGCCTTTACCACCGCCCTGCCACATTTCGCCCAGGGCTGCTACATTGGCATCATTTCCAGCTTTCACAGTTACAGGCAGATCCAGTTCTTTTTTCAGGGTCTCTGCCAGATCAAAGGCACCCCAGCCAATGTTCACTGCACCGTTGACCATATAGCCGTCAGCGTCCACTGCACCGGGAGCTCCAATTCCTACGCCTACCAGTTCTTCTACAGAGATATTCTTCTCCTGCATTTTGTTTTTGATAGATGCTGCAATATCCGGCAATACCTTTTCCCCGCCGTTATCTTTTACTGTGGGAATCTCCCACTTATCCAGCACCTGTCCCTTATCATTGAAAAGTCCTAACTTGACCGTGGTTCCTCCCACGTCTACCCCAAATGCATATTTACTCATCGTCCTCGTCCTCCTCACGTCTTTTTGCCAGAGAGTTCTGTACACGGGTGTACAGTTCTTTTGCTGCGTTGTAGCCCATCTTCTTCTGACGGTGGTTGATAGCTGCCGTCTCGCAGATAACTGCCAGGTTACGTCCGGGACGAATCGGAATGTTGTGGCATACCACCTTATTGCCCAGATATTCGGTATAATTCTCTTCCAGTCCCAGTCTGTCGTACTCTTTGTCCTTATCCCAGTCTTCCAGACGGATGACCAGATCGATGGTCTGTGTATCTTTTACGGACAGTGCACCGAACAGTGCCTTGACATCCACGATGCCGATACCACGCAATTCAATAAAGTGTTTTGTGATATCCGGTGCAGAACCTACCAGCGTATCATCACTGACCTTACGGAGTTCTACCACATCATCGGTTACCAGACGATGACCTCTTCGGATCAGCTCCAGTGCTGCCTCGGACTTACCAATGCCGCTCTCACCGGTGATCAGGACACCTTCACCGTAGACATCCACCAGTACACCGTGCACGGAAATGCAGGGAGCCAGCTTGACATTTAACCACCGGATGATCTCAGACATAAAGTCAGAAGTGGATTTTTTCGTAGATAATAACGGAATCTGATGTCGGATCGCCGTCTCCAGGAAAATAGGATCCGGTTTCAGATCACGGCTGAACACGATACAGGGAATATCATAAGCCATCAGCTTCTCATAAGCTTCCTTACGAGTCTCATCCGTCATGCCTTCCATATAAGTGTATTCCACAAATCCGACAATCTGCAGTCGGGTCGCATCAAAATGCTCAAAATATCCTGCCAGCTGCAGTGCCGGACGGTTGATATCCGGCTGTGTGATCTTCACATGTTTCACATCAATCTCCGGTGTGAGATTTTCCAGTTTCATTTTTTCGATAACACGGGTTAAACTTACACTTGCCATACTAATCTCCATACCTTTCCGCGAAAAAACCGCCCCGGTTCCCCGCCCTTTTCATTATATTTTAGTGTACCACAGGTTGTCCTGTCTGTGAAGCAAAAAAGGTCACGATTTCCTCTGCCGTGCGCTCATTCATTTTGGGAATTTCCATCAGTTCTTCCACCGTTGCCTGCCGGATCTCCTCTAAAGACTTGAAGTGCCGCATCAGGGCTTTTCGTCTGGCGGGCCCCACTCCCGGAATATCATCCAATACAGATCTCACCTGGGTCTTACTGCGCAGAGACCTATGGTATTCAATGGCAAAACGATGCGCCTCGTCCTGGATTCTGGTGATCAGCTTGAACCCTTCCGAATGAGTGTCAATCGGAAGCTCAATATTATGATAATACAGACCTCTGGTACGGTGATTGTCATCCTTGACCATACCGCAGACCGGAATGTCGATTCCCAGTTCTTCCAGTACGGACAGCGCGATATTCACCTGTCCGCGGCCACCGTCCATGAGGATCAGATCCGGGAACTTGGTAAAGCTGCCGTACTCCTGATCCATCTCCTGTTCTTCCAGTTCTTTGCTCTCTTCCATACCGTGGCGGAACCGTCTCATCAGTACTTCCCGCATGCAGGCATAGTCATCCGGACCGGAGACGCTTTTGATCTTGAACTTACGGTAATCGCTGCGTTTCGGTTTTCCTTTTTCGTAGACCACCATAGATCCTACATTTTCAAAACCGTTGATATTGGAAATATCATAGGCTTCCATCCGGGCTGTGCCAGTTAACGGCAGTTGCAGCAGATCCGAGATTTCTTTCACCGCACCGATGGTTCGTCCTTCTTCGCGTTTTAATTTTTCTCTATCCTGGGACAGTACCAGTTTTGCGTTCTGCGCTGCTAACTCCACCAGTTTTTCCTTACTGCCGATCTTAGGCACCTTCAGATAGACCCTGCTGCCTTTTCGCTCCGACAGCCATTTCTCGATCAGTTCCGCATCCTCGATCTCATATTGCAGCATCAGCTCTCTGGGAATAAATGGGGTCCCCGCATAGAACTGCTTTACAAAATCCTGTAAAATCGCTGGTTTGTTATTTTCCGGCACATGTGTCATATAGTAATGTTCCCTGCCGATCAGCTTGCCATCCCGGACGAAAAACACCTGTACCACCGCTTCCGTCTCATCCTGGTACAGTGCCAGGATATCTTTATCTTCACCGACGCCCTCGGTGATCTTCTGCTTCTGGGATACCTGTCGTACACTGGAGAGCAGGTCACGGTACCTTGCGGCATCCTCAAATTCCATAGCCTCCGCGGCTTTCTTCATCTTCTCCTCCAGATCCTTCAGGATCGGACTGTAATTACCATTCAGAAATTCCAGTGCACCTGCCACCTGCTGTCTATATTCCTCTTTGCTCACATATCCCTGGCAGGGTGCCAGACACTGCTTGATATGATAATTCAGGCAGGGGCGCTCAATTCCTATATCCCTGGGCAGCACCCGGTTGCAGGTCCGCAGCTGGTACAGCTTGTTCAGCAGCTCAATGGTATCCTTCACTGCCGCGGCACTGGTATAGGGACCGAAATAGCGGGATTTATCCTTTTTCATGGTCCTGGAAAACAGGATCCTGGGATAATCCTCCCCCACTGTCACCTTGATATAGGGGTAGGTCTTGTCATCCTTTAACAGCGTGTTATACTTCGGCGAATTCTCCTTGATCAGGTTATTCTCCAGCACCAGCGCTTCCAGTTCCGAATCCGTCACAATATATTCAAATCGGGCGATCAGTGACACCATCTGGTCAATGGCGGGGCCTCTGCCGATATTTTCACGAAAATAAGACCTTACACGGTTGTGCAGGTTGATTGCCTTTCCCACATACAAAATGACATCTTTGTCATCCCTCATGATATACACTCCCGGCTTGCGGGGGAGCTTTTTTAACTCTTCTTCCACGTTAAACATAAATATTTCCTCGCATGCTTCTATCATACCGATTCTTGAGAAAAATACAACAAGGGATTTTTATCTTGTACAAAACAAAAGCGGTGTCTGCCAGCAACTGCAAACACCGCAAAGGAAAGGTAATATATGGTATCAGCCTTTTACACTGCCACTTGTCAGACCTGCCACAAAGAATTTCTGGCAGCAGATAAACACGATAAGTATGGGTAAAAGACTAAATACTGACAATGCAAAGACATAGCCCCACTGTGTAAATTGATGTTCTCCAAAAAATCCGGAGATTGCAATTGGCATTGTCCGTTTCAAATTATCATTTAAAACCGTATTCGCCCAAGGAAATTCCTCCCATGCAGTCAAAAAATTGAAAATAGATACCGAAGCGATTCCGGGTTTTGCAAGGGGAATTATGATCCTTCCGAAAACCGTAAAAACACTTCCACCATCCATATAAGTTGCTTCATCCAATTCTCTGGGAATCCCTTCCACAAACCCCTTTATCATAAATGTGGAATAAGGAATTGTCCATGCTGTATAAAAAGGTACTAATCCTGAAAGAGTATTGATTACATGTAATTTTACCGCCAGTTCATACTGTGGAACGATCAATGTCAGCCCGGGAACAATCATTGTTAAAACAATAAATCCAAACAAAAAATTCTTTCCCGGGAATTCAAAGCGTGCAATTACATATCCCAGTGCCGATGCAATAGCAGCTGCAATTAACACCGATGCCACAGATACACACATACTGTTTAAAAAATTGCGGTAAAATTTTCCCTGTCCTAAAACATATCTATAATTTTCTAAAGTCACTTCGTCTAATGAAGGTAAAAATCGTGGCGGATATTCATACAATGCTCCATTCGGTTTTAAAGAGGTACTAATCATATAAACCATGGGAAGCACAACAATAACCAATCCAACAATCAGAATCAAATGAAGAAATATCTGTGTCCAAGTTTTTCTTTTCATATGCGCACCCACCTATTTTATTGATCTTTTTGCTGCATAAGTTTAAACTGTACTACTGCAAGTAACGCAAGTACCACCGTTGTAATAAATGATAAAGCTGCTGCATAGCCAAATTTTCCTGTACTAAATGCTTTGTGGTACATCCATGTCAAAATCACGTCTGTCTGATGCCCCGGTTCACCGCCTGTTATCATCTTGACCGAAGTGAACACATTAAATCCACCAATCGTCAGCATTACCAGTGCAAACAAAATCGTTCCTTTAATACTGGGAATCGTAACATTCCACATTTTCTCCCATGCTGTAGCTCCATCTATTGCAGCTGCTTCATAAAGATCTGTCGGTACTGTCTGTAATGCTGCCAGGAATACAACCATGTTCCATCCTATTCCCTTCCATATTCCCAACAACATAGCAACAGTCATACCGCCCCATCTGGTATCCAGCCATCTTACATTTGCGCTGGTAATATGTACTACATTCATGAGGAAATAGTTCAGCAATCCTTCCGTATTGAACACATATTTAAAAATCAGGGAAGCAACTACCCATGACGTAATTACAGGCAGATAATACATCACACGATATCCTACTTTGAATCGCGTAATCTGGTTAAGCAAAAGCGCAACAAAAAAGCCCACCAGCATCTGCCCCGGTACGGTTACCAGCGTATATAACAACGAATTTATAAAAACAGTCCAAAAGTATTCATCTTGCAATACTTCTTTGTAATTTTCCAATCCAATAAAATTGTGACTCAGCATGCTGCCAAAGTCCCACTCAAAAAAGCTCATGATAAACAATTTCAAAATAGGATAAATTGTAAAAATACCAAATACAAGTAATCCGGGTAAAAGTAATAGTCCAATCTGTATTTTGCTTTTCCGTGATATCTTCATAGAAATACCTCTTTTACAGTTCGGGACAGTACCTAGTAGTACTGTCCCAGACTGCTATTTGACTTTATACATATGGCAAGTTATAATAATTATTATTCAGCAAGAAGTTCATCAAAGCGCTCTGCAAGCTTATCCATAGCTTCCTGTGCCGTCTTCTTTCCGTTCATTACATCCGTAACTGCTACAGATAATTCACTATCCATTTCTGACCAGCATGCTACGGTAGGACGGGATTTGGCCGTTTTGATAGCTTCCAGGAACGGCGCATAATCTGCTGCTTTTACGGTATCACTTTCCAGTGCTTCTTTGTTTACAGGGATCTGACCACATTTTGCCATTTCCTCTTCTGCAAATTCACTGGTCATAAACTTGATAAATTTCCAAGCAGCATCTTTATTGGCACTGTTAAACATGGCAATATCTTCACCACCAAGAACAGATATGGAGCCAGCATCTCCGGCAGGCATTTCTGTGGTTGCATATTCAAAATCAGGATAAGATCCCTGCATTTCTGCAACTTTCCAAGGACCTTCCAGGAGCATCATGTATCTTCCGGTTCCGAATCCATCTGTCATCGGAATGTCACCTGCATTCCATCCGGTGATTGCACCTGCCTGATACAATTCAGCCAGTGTCTCAATTGCTTTTACAGTCTCAGGACTATTGATATACCCGGATGCTTTGGTTTCATCTTCATTTGTAATGGAACCACCCATGCTCCAAATGAACGGGCAGAGATTCCAACCAGCCAGTGCAGGCTCATCATATCCCCATACCTGTTGACCGTTTGCATTGGTTCCTGCTAATTTCTTTGCTGCATTGATGAATTCATCCATTGTTTCAGGAGCTTCAATTCCTGCATCCTTAAATGCCTGCACATTATAGAAGAGAATTTTGGTGTTCGTATTCAGTGCAAGTCCGTAAAAATGGCCATCCACTTTTGCAGTACTCATAGCGCTTTCCAACAAGCCGCCGGATACCTCATCAAAATCAGGCATTTCCTCATCGAGTGCTGTCAGTATTCCCATTTTTTGGAATTCCGGAACCCATGCACTATCCAGTCTGGCTACATCGGGTAATGTATTGGACTGTGCACTGATCAGAATTTTCTGGTGCAGATCTGCCCACTCATGAGATACTGCGTTTACTTTGATTCCCGGATTTTCTTTTTCAAATTCCGGAATCAGTACATTCATCAGAGTTTCATTTTCTGCCGACTGTGCACTATAATGATGCCAGAAATTAATTGTAACATCCTCCTGCGATGTATTTTCTGTAGTTGCAGGAGCTTCCACCGTTGCTGATACCTGACTCTCTGAGCCAGTTTCAGATTCTACTGGTGATTCTCCACATCCTGTTAAGGCTGCCAGGCTCATTACGGTTGTGAGTAGAATTGCCAGTAATTTTTTGTTTTTCTTTACCTTCATCATTGTAAACATCCTCCTATTGTTTTTTGCTCGAGTTCGATGAACTCATTATGACTTTTACAGAATACGGCTCCATTTGCAACGTAACTTTGCCCTTGTATTCTGTTATGTCCTCATTCAACAATTCCGCTTCTCCGATATCTTCCTCTCGTAACAGTTCCCCTGAAAGCACTTCTGCAAAAACGCCTCTTTCCAAAACCGGACATTCTATTTTACAGTTTTTTGTTCCTCTATGCAGAATCACATAACAGCTTCCAGTCTCATCTTTACGAACAAATCCATAAGTATCGGTTGTTTCGTCTGCAATAACAGTTCTGAAGCTTCCGGATCGAATGCAACTATAATTTTTTCGCAACTGTATTATTTTTTGGTACCAGTTCTTCACATCTTTATCCGCATTTTCTTCCCATTCCATACACCTTCGGCAATCAGGATCATTGTCTCCTGTCATTCCAACCTCATCGCCGTAGTAAATTGCAGGGGAACCCGGAAATAGTATTTGAAATGCTACTGCCAGTTTCAGAAGTGTTTTATCTTCCCGGCACAGATACAGAAAACGTTCTGTATCATGACTGTCGATCAGGTTATACAAAAGACAATTTGTCTCGTCCTTGTAATAAGCCAGCATATGATTTAGTCTACTGTCAAACTCTGTTACGGAAATTGACTTTTCTGCTATGTAATCTCGGAGAGCATCCCTAAATACATAATTCATTACAGAGTCCATCTGATTGCCTCGCAGCATCTTTCCGGCATATCCCCAGGTCTCACCCAACAGAATCTTATCCGGATATTTTTCCTTGATCTGTATTCTCGCCTCTTCCCATACAGAAGGGTCTACTTCATCTGCAACATCCAGTCTCCAGCCATCAATTCCATAATGATCAATCCAGTAAAACATTACTTTTAGTATGAATTCCCTGACCTCCGGATTGGAGGTATCCAGTTTTGGCATCCATTTATACGCTCCCACACATTCATAATTATGGTGACTGGGTTCCACCGGATAATGATTGATATGAAACCATTTTACATAACGGGATTTTTCCTGTTTTTCCAGTACATCCTGAAATGGTTTAAAATGCACTCCCGTATGGTTAAATACGCCGTCCAACACAATCCGGATTCCGTAACTGTGACACGTATCCACAAGTTCTCTGAATGTCTCTTCGGTTCCAAACTGGGAATCTATCTTAAAGTAATCTGTGGTTGCATACTTATGATTAAAGTCTGCCTCAAATATAGGATTCAGGTAGATGCACTCTATTCCCAGTTCCCTCAGATAAGGAATCTTTTGAATGATTCCCTGCAGGTCTCCACCCATATGATGTTCTCTGTCAGGCAAAGTTCCCCATGGTTTACATCCTTCCGGATCATTTCCACGATTGCCATTACAAAATCTCTCCGGAAATATCTGATAATAGATCACTCCTTTTGCCCACTCCGGAAAAGTAATGACATCCGTCCCATTGACATACAAATATTCAAAGAAACCAGACTTGGGAATTACCTGCTGCAATCCATTTGCCGTATAATACATCATATTTCCACTACTGTCCGTCAGTTCAAAATAATATTTTTGATAACGCGCAATCTGATGAAATATTATTTTCCCCTGAAAATAATCAAACAACCCATCTCTGTAGCAGCATTTCAGTTCCTGTCTCTTTTGGTTCTCCGGTTTTGTTCTGTCCCAGTAAACCAAAATACATTTCGATATATCCTTTTTTGCACAGCGAATCTTAAATACTAATTCATTTCTCTTTACCGGATATATGTACTCTTCCGTATTGAAATGCTGTATTGCTTCTTTTTTCACTTCTTCCGTTTTTCTCCTTTCATTGTAGATTCCCTCTCAATAATTCTCGTCGAAAGCAATACCTCCTTTCTGTGTTGTCCCAGATTCTGAATAATGGAAAACAACGTATTGGCAGCTTCTTCTCCCAGCTTATACGTGTCAATATCCACTACCGTAAGTGGCGGATCCATATATTCTGCCAATGGATAATTATCAAATGTGATGATTCCAATTGATCCGGGAATAGCTATATTTTTCTTTTTTAAAAACTTCAAAGTCTCGTAAGCAACCACATTATTGGTACATATAATACTGTCAATATCTGGATACTTGTTGAGTGCCCTTTGTATCGCTTCACCGATCTGATTACTCTCCACCCCACATTCAACAATTAAATTCTCAGCCACATCTTTCCCATTTAGCCCTACCGCTGCCTGAAATCCCTGGATTCTCTTTCTTTCAAACATTGTTATGCGATTTTCAACAAGTAAAATCGTCTTTTCATATCCCATCCGGTGTAGATAATTTACAGCATCTTCTGCCCCCTGTTTATTATCCATATCAATCCAGTGAATACCATCTCTTACGTTATCCGGTTCGCCTAACACAATAAACGGAAAATGATTACCCAGCAGTAGGTCTATCAGTTCCTCTGTTGCCGCAGAAACAGGAAGTATAATACCATCTATCTTTTTCTCTAAAATCAGATTTTTGACGGCACTATTATCCTCTTTATCCGAATCGCTGGTAATCAACAGGTTAAACCCTCTCTGCTGCGTTACCGCTTCTATTGCCGAAACACTTCGGATAAAAAAAGCATTTGAGAATGCATCACTGTTACCGGCATCGATTACCAGCCCTATCGTAAAAGTACTCCCATTTACAAGGCTTCTTGCCAGGCTGTTGGGATGATAATCCAGTTCTTTCATGGCATCTTTAATTTTCTGCCTCGTTTCCTCTGAAATACTGGCTGTTCCATTAATTACTCTTGATACTGTTGACGGATTTACTCCTACTTTTTTCGCGATATCCTTAATCGTTGCTGGCATTTTATCCTCACCCGTTTTCTATGATTGTCACTTGTTATGCAAGCGTTTGCATAACCTTGTAAAAAAATAATGCAAACGTTTGCATTAACTATGATTTGATATTATCATGTAGCTATTACTTTGTCAATATTCTTTCTCACAAAATTTACAGACAACATTTATTGTTTTATTATACCTTGTAAATTCCAAAATCGTTTGTTATAATCAATTCAAAGCATATATTCTACAATTCAGACAGCAAAAGCTGTTCTTCCTATCTATTATCGTTTCAATGGATTCTATGCTTTTACACCACTTTCACGCGCATAGTACATTGAAGGATAGCGGATATGGAGTAGGATCATTCCTCTTGTTTTCATGTACTAACCATACGAACAGGAGGTCCCTATGAAAAATAAACATGACAATCGCTCTCTCCCGGCAAACCGGAACTATAAGGATACTATTTTCCGATGGCTTTTTTCCGACAAAAATAATCTGCTTTCACTGTATAATGCAATAGCAGGAGCACATTATCAGAATCCGGAAGCTCTTAACATTGTAACGTTGGAAAATGCCGTCTATATGGGCATGAAAAACGACCTTGCCTTTGTGTTGGAAACTGGTCTCTATTTGTATGAACATCAGTCTACTTACAACCCCAATATTCCCTTGCGTGATCTTTTTTATATTGCAAGCGAATATCAGTCTCTTATAAATCAGAGAACCCTGTATTCATCTACCTTACAGACCATACCGACTCCAAAATTTCTTGTATTTTATAATGGTACTGACGAAAATATTCCGGATCGTTTAGAGTTACGTTTATCAGATGCTTATGAAAACTACTCCGAAAATCCAGATCTGGAATTAAAAGTTACTATGTTGAACATTAATTCCGATCACAACTTCGAGCTTTTGAAAAACTGCCATGTCTTATGGGAATATTCTCAATATGTAACCAGAGTTCGTAAATATGCTACTATGATGTCTCTTAATGATGCAGTAAATTTGGCTATAACAGAATGTATTCAGGAGGGAATTTTGACAGAGTTCCTATCGCATAACCGCGCGGAGGTGTTGAAGGTGAGCATTTTTGAATATGACAAGGAAAAAGAAGAAAAATTAATTCGCAAAGCTGAATTCGATTATGGAAAAGCCATGGGACTGGCTGACGGCGTAATATCGCTTTTAGAAGAAAAAGGAAGACTCTCTGAAGACCAAATAAATAGCATTCGGCGCGAAACCCGTCCGGAAAAACAGACGGAATGGTTCAAACTTGCCATAAAAGTTGATACAATAGATGAATTTTTCAAAAAAGCAAATATAAAAAGACAGTAGCGGCTTTCGCCGTATAAAATCAAAAATAAGAGTCATTTGTCGTAAGCAAGCTTCCTCAAATGACTCTTATTTTTGATTTTGCATGGACTCATGTGCTATACCATCTTGAATCCCTTTGCCCTCAGACAGATTTCCACTTCCTCAGGATCTGCGGTATGCAGGATCATGACGGGGGTGGAAGAATCACGGTTGAAGGACAAGTAGGTATAGTCCACATTGACATTGCTGTCTAAGAGAGCTGTCAGCAGGGTATTCAGTGCACCGGGCTTATCCTCGATCTCTACAGCCAGGACATCCACGAAACGGCAGAGGTAGCCCTTCTCTGTGAGGACCTCTTTTGCCTTGTCAGGATCGGAGACAACCATACGGTTGATGCCGTACTCCGCACCGTCGTTGGTAACAGAACCCCAGATATTGATGCCTGCTTCATACAACGCATTGGTCATAGTCTGCAGGGCTCCTTTTTTATTCTCAGCATAAATAGATAACTGTTTTAACATTTCGGTATTACCTCCTCATTGCAATCTGACTGTTATGCAGTCTGTCGGAAACTTCCGACACTTTAATATGATAAAGCATTATTACAAAATAATCAACTCGGAGTTCGCATTTGACTAATGCTCTTTGCTAATTACTCTATTTTATAGATGTCGGGGGCAAAAACCCCCGACATTTATAATGTTCCATGGGAGAACAGTCCTACCGGTCCCTGAGGAGGATCCTTAGGATCCTTCGACTCCTCGGCAGCATCGCTTTTCTGCTCTGTGGATTCCTGTTCATGCTTCTCCTGTGCGGAAGTCTCTTCTTTTGCGGATTCTGCAGGCTGCTTTGCGGTATCCTGCGCCGGTGCAGTCTGCTCCTTTGCTTCCTGCAGGCTGTCTTCGAAAGTCAGGGGTTGGAAAGTTGAATCGGTGGAAGTCATGACCTGTTCCCCAATGGTCACATCCACGCTGTTGCCCTTTACTGCACTGCCCGCAGCATTTGTTTCTGTCACATCTTTCTTCTCTTCCTCTGGGTCAGGCAGTCCCTTCTCTCTGCGAAAGATCTCCATGAATTCCTTACCGGTGATGGTCTCACGCTCGATCAGGAACGCTGCCAGCTTATCCATCAGTTCTCTATTCTCGCGAAGCATCTGCAATGCCTGATCGTAGCTCTCCTTGATCATGGCAACGACTTCTTCGTCAATGGCTGCTGCCGTTTCATCACTACAGTTCAGCGCGGTTCTTCCCTCCAGATATTGGCTCTCTACGGTAGCCAGACCCACAAGACCGAAACGTTTGCTCATACCGTAGCGGGTGATCATGTTGCGGGCAATGGATGTAGCCTTCTCAATATCATTGGCTGCACCGGTGGTCACAGTGTCGAATACTACTTCCTCAGCGGCACGTCCACCCACCAGACCTACCAACATATCCCGAAGTTCTGCCTCGGTATTGAGGTATTTTTCCTCCTCCGGCACCTGCATCACATAGCCCAACGCACCCATGGTACGGGGGACAATGGTAATTTTCTGTACCGGCTCGGAGTTTTTCTGTAAAGCGCTGATCAGTGCATGTCCCACTTCATGATAGGATACGATGCGACGTTCCTCTTTGCTCATGATGCGGTCTTTCTTTTCCTTACCTACCAGCACCTGTTCCACAGCCGCGAACAGATCCTTTTGGCTTACAAATTCTCTGCCTTCCTTGACAGCATTGATAGCTGCCTCGTTGATCATATTGGCCAGATCGGAACCGACCGCTCCGCTGGTAGCCAGTGCAATCGCATCCAGATCTACGGTCTCGTCCATCTTCACATCCTTGGAATGTACTTTCAGGATTTCCACACGGCCCTTGAGATCCGGCTTGTCTACGATGATACGGCGGTCAAAACGTCCGGGACGTAAGAGCGCCTTGTCCAGGATCTCCGGACGATTCGTTGCCCCCAGGATCAGGATACCTTTGGAACTGTCGAAGCCATCCATTTCGGATAATAACTGATTCAGCGTCTGCTCTCTCTCTTCATTGCCTCCACCGTACTTGGAATCACGGCTTCGTCCGATGGCATCGATCTCATCAATAAATACGATACAGGGCGCGTTCTTGGTCGCTTCCTTGAACAGGTCACGGACACGGCTGGCGCCCACACCTACATACAGCTCAATAAAATCAGAACCCGTCAGAGAGAAGAACGGTACATGTGCTTCTCCTGCCACTGCCTTGGCCAGCAAAGTCTTACCGGTTCCGGGAGGGCCCACCAGCAATGCTCCCTTGGGCAGTTTTGCACCGATCTTGGAATATTTCTGTGGATTATGCAGGAAGTCCACGACTTCCACCAGAGATTCCTTTGCTTCGTCTTCACCGGCCACATCCTTGAATGTAACGCCGGTCTCCTTCTGTACATATACCTTGGCATTGCTCTTGCCCACGCCCATGGGTCCGCCGCTTCCGCCCATTCTGCGGAACAGAAAACCTGCCACGATCCAGATCAGTACCACCGGCAATACCACGGTTACCAGAATCTCCATCAGGAAATTGGAAGTATTGCTGGTCACGCGATTCCCCTGTACATCATGCTCCTGCAATCTGGCTGTCAGGGTATCCAGATCCTCCATCAGCATTGTATAATATACAGTCTGGGACTGTGTCACCTTCTGGGTAATTCCATAGAAGCTGACATAACTGCCCGGTGCCGGGGTGGCTGCAGCTTCCTGCTTCAGCTGTACCGTCACCATGCCGCTTTCCTTATTTACCTCCACCGCAGCAACCTTGTCCGCTTCCAGATCCTTCAGGAAATCGGTATAAGATACTTCCGTTCCGGTATTGGTGCCGAAGAACGCATTATACAGCATCAGTACAACGATCACTGTCATCAGTCCCGACAGGATCAGCATCAGGATGCTGGGGCGCTTCGGTGAACCATTGCCGTTGCCTCCGTTACTGTTATTGCCGTTCCCGCCATTGTTACCGCTGCCGGGAGCTCCGTTGCCATTGCCTCCGTTGCCGGGGCCATAGCCGTTATTATATGACTCAATTAATTTTCTCATGTCATCTCCATTTTCTATTTTATACGCTATTGCACTTCCGTTATTTCAACTGCACAGTTGAAATCTGAGCAATCATATCTATTATAGAGATAACCTGTGGATAAATCAATAGCTCAAATATGAAAAAACTCTGAACTATTCCCGGAAATAACGAATACCCGGAAACCATGTTTTTCTACAGTTTCCGGGCATTCGCCAGCAACAAACAACTCACAACAACCAATTATATACTAACGCCCTTCAAACATAACGTTGATCTCCGATTGATACAAAGTCCAGGTATTGATCAGGGTATTCATACCTTCGTTGGGTGTCTGGATCTGCAGTGCAGCGTATTTCTGTTTCCAGTAGGCTGCCAGATCGGTGTAAACTGCGTCCACTCTTTTCAGATCGCTGTATTTTACCCGGATCCGTCTGCCCTCTTCACGATTGCCCTCGCCCAGCATGATCACAAAACGGGCTTCTTCGCCGGGCTGTAATTTGAAGTTCTTCTGCAAGCTGCCGCGGTGATTGCCACCAAGTTCTGTGGAACCTTCCAGAGTTCCTCTCTCCAGGCCTGCCGAATGATCTTCGGTACCATAAACTCCCAGGAATTTCTCTCTGACGCAGTCATAGCCGTCCGGTGTGAAGTTGGCGGTAAGATACTGATACCCTTTTTCTTCGTAGAACAAGTCCTCCTCGATGATGCCGTCTTCATAGGAAGAACCGGCACAATACAGACTCATCTGAAAATTCTGGTTGTCTATCATAATGTGATGGAACGAAAATTCCATGTAAGTAAATAAGGAAAGATTTCTAACTGCATCGGTGGTATTTTTCACCTTTACATCCCACAACAGTACATTTTCCCCGCGGGGAATAACCATGGTCTGTGAGGATGCCAGTCCGTCATATTCGCTCTCGTAGACGGTGTAAGACAGTCCGTGGCGGCAACGGTATTTTGCCTTGGATAAATCCTTGGCTACCGGCTGCCAGGAGATGGAATGGTAATCCTTCTTTTCATTATCCCTGATATATACATAGAATCCCGGGCGGTCCATGGGTACCCCATTCCCACGGAACCGGCTGATCCTGTGATACTCCGGTGTTTTGTAAAACAGATAACCTCCCGCCGTATGGTTGATGACCGCCGCCATGTCCTCGACACCCAGATAGTTCGTCTAGGAACAGGGCAGAGCCACGTTGTCGATGACGTATTCTCTTTTTTCATTATCGAAATAGCCGTATTGCAAAACGCGTCCCTCCCGTATATAGTTTTTTGCTTTTTCAGAACTTTTTTGTTCTGTATTTATTGTAATTTCATGTAACTATTCAGAGCCATGCAAAACTGCGTTCTGCGAATGCTTGCATTCAGGCAGATAAGCAGTTTTATATGGCGAAGTAACCACATGAGCAAAAGGAAGCTACGAAGTAGCGGTTTTGCGAATGGGGTTCTGAATAGTTACAATTTCATTATAAAAAAGGATCTCTTTGTTGAAAATTGCTCATTATGTGATTATTTGCTTAAAATTGTTAGATATAATAATGATTTCCAAAAAAAATTTTACTTTCCAGTAGATTTTTGGGAAACACTAAACTATAATAGAACATCATGGGATTTTAGTTGCAAAGATTCGCAGAGAAAGGTGTCAGCAATGTACAAGATAGGTTTTGACAATGACAAATACCTCAGCATGCAGTCTGAGAAGATCAAGGAGCGTATCGCAAAATTCGGCGGTAAGCTGTATCTGGAGTTCGGCGGCAAGCTGTTCGACGATTATCATGCATCCCGCGTATTGCCCGGTTTCCATCCGGACAGTAAGATCAACATGCTGGCACAGCTGAAGGACGAGGCTGAGATCGTCATCGTCATCAATGCAGCAGACATTGAGAAAAACAAGGTTCGTTCCGACTTAGGCATCACCTATGATCTGGACGTGTTACGTCTGATCGATGCATTCCGCGGCTACGGCCTGTATGTAGGCAGTGTGTGTCTGACCCGCTTTGCCGGACAGCCCAGTGCCATTGCTTATCAGAAAAAACTGGAGTCCCTGGGAATGAAGGTGTATCGTCATTATTCCATTCCCGGATATCCTTCCAATATTCCGTTCATCGTAAGTGATGAAGGTTACGGTAAGAACGATTATATTGAAACCACCCGTTCTCTGGTGGTGGTGACTGCTCCCGGACCCGGAAGCGGCAAGATGGCTACCTGTCTCTCCCAGCTGTATCATGAATACAAGAGAGGCATCAAGGCCGGTTATGCCAAATATGAGACCTTTCCAATCTGGAATATTCCGTTAAAGCATCCGGTAAACCTGGCTTATGAAGCCGCTACCGCAGACTTGAACGATGTCAATATGATCGATCCCTTCCACCTGGAAGCTTATGGTGAGACCACGATCAATTACAATCGCGATGTGGAGATCTTCCCCGTAGTCAGTGCTATGTTCGAGAAGATCATGGGCAGCTGCCCTTACAAGTCTCCTACTGACATGGGTGTCAATATGGCAGGCTTCGGTATTGTTGATGACGAAGCTGTCCGCGACGCCGCCAAACAGGAAATCATCCGCCGCTACTACCACACTCTGTGCCAGAAGCGCCAGGGTACCGCCAGTGACGACCAGATCTTAAAGCTTGAGCTTCTGATGAAGCAGGCAGGTGTCACCATCGACGATCGTGCAGTAGTCAGCGCAGCCAATATTAAAGCAGAGACCACCGGGGAACCGGCAGCTGCGATCCAGCTTCCGGACGGCAGAGTCCTCACCGGACGGACCAGTACTCTGCTGGGTGCTTCTTCCGCATTATTATTAAATGCCCTGAAAGCTCTGGCAGGCATTCCGGACGAAGTACAGCTGATCTCACCTACCGCCATCGGTCCCATCCAGGATCTGAAGACGAACTATCTGGGGAACCGCAATCCCAGACTTCATACAGATGAGACGCTGATCGCCCTTTCCATCTGTGCAGCTTCGGATGATACCGCGAAGGCTGCTGTGGAGCAGTTGAAGAACCTGAAAGGTTCCGAAGTGCACTCCAGCGTGATCCTGTCCCAGATTGACATGAATACCTTCCGCAAATTAGGTGTGAATCTGACATGCGAACCTCATTACCAGAACCAGAAGCTTTATCACAACTAAACATTTTGTCATTCTACTATAAATTATGGCAGTTATTGAGCGAAGGCGCTCCCCAAGGGGAGTTCTTCGCTCTTTTTATATGCACAACTATTAAAAAAGCGAAGTAACCACCATGAGCAAATAACATGCAAGCATGTTATTCAGGAAAGCTCTGAAAGAGCGATTTTGCGAATGGAGACTGAATAGTTACTATATCAAAAGGAGGAGAAAATTATGGCAGTAAAGTACGTATTTGTGACCGGAGGAGTCGTATCCGGCCTCGGAAAAGGAATTACCGCAGCTTCCCTGGGAAGACTGTTAAAGGCAAGAGGTTATAAGGTAACCATGCAGAAATTCGATCCTTATATCAATATTGATCCCGGCACCATGAACCCGATCCAGCATGGCGAGGTATTCGTCACAGAAGATGGTACAGAGACCGATCTGGATCTGGGACATTATGAGCGTTTCATCGATGAGAACCTGGATAAGAATTCCAATGTCACCACCGGTAAGGTATACTGGTCCGTATTGCAGAAAGAGCGTCGTGGTGATTACGGCGGAGGTACGGTACAGGTCATCCCTCATATCACCAATGAGATCAAGAGCCGTTTCTACCGCAATTTTACGGATGATGAGACCCGTATCGCCATCATCGAGGTCGGCGGTACCGTAGGTGATATCGAGAGCCAGCCTTTCCTGGAGTCCATTCGTCAGTTCCAGCATGAGGTTGGTCATGATAATGCCATTCTGATCCACGTAACACTGATTCCTTATCTGAGCGCTTCTCAGGAACTGAAGACCAAGCCTACCCAGGCCAGTGTTAAGGATCTGCAGGGCATGGGCATCCAGCCGGATATCATCGTCTGCAGAAGTGAGCATCCTCTGGATCAGTCCATCAAGGACAAGATTGCTCTGTTCTGTAACGTACCTCAGAGCCATGTATTGCAGAATCTGGATGTGGAATATCTGTATGAGGCTCCGTTAGCTATGGAAAAAGAGCATCTGGCACAGGTAGCCTGTGAATGTCTGCATCTGGATTGTCCGGAGCCGGATCTGACAGACTGGAAGAAGATGGTAGAGGATCTGCGTCATCCCACCGATGAAGTGCAGGTGGCTCTGGTCGGAAAATATGTCTCTCTGCATGATGCCTATATCAGTGTCGTAGAGGCTTTAAAGCATGGCGGTATCACCAATCATGCGACCGTACACATCAAATGGATCGACTCTGAGACGGTAACGCCTGAAAATGTGGAAGAACTGTTAGGTGACTGCAACGGTGTCCTGGTACCCGGCGGCTTCGGTTCCCGGGGTATCGAAGGCAAGATCCTGGCGATCCAGTATGCAAGAACCCATGGGATTCCCTTCCTGGGACTGTGTCTGGGAATGCAGCTGACAATCGTGGAATATGCAAGAAATGTCATCGGGTATACGGATGCCCACAGTGTGGAACTGGATCCTAACACCACACATCCTGTGATCGCTCTGATGCCGGACCAGAACGGTGTTGAGGATATCGGCGGTACCTTAAGACTGGGTGCATACCCTTGTGTACTGGATAAGGATTCCCGTGCTTATCAGCTCTACGGACAGGAGAATATCTCCGAGAGACATCGTCATCGTTATGAGGTCAACAACGATTATCGTGCCGTCCTCACCGAACACGGTCTTCGTCTGTCCGGTCTGTCCCCTGACGGACGTATCGTGGAAATGTGCGAGCTTACCGAGCACCCCTTCTTCGTAGCCACCCAGGGACACCCCGAGCTCAAGTCCAGACCCAACAGACCCCATCCTTTGTTTAAGGGATTCGTGGAGGCGGCTCTGGAGAATAAGCACCGGAAATAAATTGAGAGTTACGAGCCATGCAAAGTCAAAACAGAAACAGCGATCTGGGAGCTTGCTCACAAGTCGCTGTTTTTGTTTTTGACTTTATACGGCGACAGCCGTCAATGAAATAAATGTGGAGCGCCCTTTGCGACACATTTATGAATTGGGTGCATGGCTCGTAACGTAGGATTGCCATAAAATCCACGAACTCCCGGAGCATGCGATACACATGTCTCGATGTAAGGTCTCCG